>OBVH01000081.1_pt1 | contig 87016 bp, 42 predicted proteins | sample 1495001 | NCBI WGS metagenome assembly OBVH01 (sample SAMEA2579959, study PRJEB22360) | human gut metagenome
AACTAACTCGCAATGAATTAGTTGCCTTAAATTTTATTATTTTAGGAATATCCCTATGTAGAGATTCATTATTTCAAAGAGTTGCCATAATTGAATTTTTACTATGAGACGATAATCAATTTTTTTTAGTGGTATATATATGTATAATCGTCATAATATAAATATGTATTAAAGACTTATTAATAATTTCTAGTAATATGAGAAAAGTTGTTTTTTTGTGTTTATTTGTTACAGGTACATTTGCGCTTTCTTCTTGTACTTCCAATTTGGAGCAAGTAGAAACGACAGATCTTGATCGGGAAACAGTATTCGCTGATAGTGCGTATACGGCAAGGTTTCTTTCGCAAATTTATACAGATGTAGGTTATGATGTGAAACCTAATCGTTACAAAACAGAGTATATGGGCTGGGTGACTCAACATGGAGGTTTACAAACTGCATGTGATGAAGCTGCATACAAAGTTGTTACTGATGTGACTAATGATGTAATGTTTGCTACAGGTACGATTAATCCGGTGAACACCAAAGAGGACGATGTGTGGAAGATTGCCTATGTTAATATTCGTCGTGCGAATGTTTTCATGAAATATGTGGATGGGAGTCCACTAACTGAATCTATCAAACGACAGTATAAAGCAGAAGCTCGTTTTTTACGGGCGTGGTATTATGCAATGTTATTACGGCATTATGGTGGAGTTCCTTTAATTGGTGATAATATATATGAGATAGATGATGAAATGAAAACAAGTCGTGATACGTATGCTGATTGTGTAGAATACATTGTTAGTGAATGTAAACAGGCTGCTCGCGATTTGCCTAACAAGTTCCGAGGAATCAATACCGGACGTGCTACTGCTGGAGCATGTAATGGACTAATTTCACGTGTTCGTTTGTATGAAGCTAGTAAATTATTTAATGGTAGTAACTTCGGAATATCTGCAGGTTTTCCAAAAGAATTGATTGGGCATCCGGAATATAATAAGGAACGTTGGAAAACAGCTGTTGATGCAGCTCTTGATGTGATTAGGATGAATACTTTTGCTATTTATTCTAATCATATATGTAATGATGATACAGATAGAAAAGGAAGTCCTGAGCCGGGGTGGGGATTCTATGCAATTTTCCACAACAATGACTTTTATAAAGTCCCTGATGCAGGAAATGGAGTGACTTATCCTGATGGAACGTATTGTGAGATGTTATTTGAATATAGACCTGTGGCTTCTAGTAATGAGCGTGAAGCGTTGTTTGGAGCTCCAAGTTGTGGGGGGAATGGTAATGGCGGTTATGTTTATCATGATTTAGTTGAGCAATTTCCTATGAAAGATGGGAAATCCATAAATGATCCTAGTAGTAAATATTCTTATAACCCATTGAAACCACATGAAGGACGAGATCCACGTTTTGCTAATACAGTGGTATGGAATGGATCGAAATTAACTAGTGGTGGTGATTTGAATCACATTGTTTATACTCATGTAGGAGCTGGAAGTACTTCCGATGCTTTTGGAACAGGTACACCGACTGGATATTATATACGTAAATTTGGCCATCGTCAATTAGCTGGTAATCATTGGCTTGCTACTTCGCAGGCATTTGATCTGATTCGTTATGCTGAAATTTTATTAAATTATGCGGAGGCTGCTAATGAATATTATGGACCAGATCATGAGGATATTTTAGATGGCCATGTTGTAAGTCCGTATGAAGTATTGAAAACGCTTCGGGAACGTGCTGGAATTGAGCCGGGGGATGATGGAATGTATGGACTAAAGAAAAATATGAGTTATGAGGAAATGCAGGAGGCTATTCGCTTGGAACGTCGTATTGAGTTAGCTTTTGAAGGACATCGTTTCTTTGATGTACGTCGTTGGATGATAGCAGAGACGACACAAAATCAACAGATGTATGGATATAAAATCACAAGAAGTACTAATGGTGTTGAAAAAGGTGAAAAAGTGCCAGTGCGTAAACATACTTTCAGAGAAGCTATGTATTTTTTCCCTATTCCTTATAAAGAAACTGTGAAGAGTGAAGATTTACTTCAGAATCCTTATTACGAATAATAAAAAAAATAGAAATATGAGACTGAATATGCAATTGGTAATTGGGGCATTTCTGACATTAACTATGATCAGTTCTTGCGACACGTTTGAAGATGAAATGACACCCGATAGTTATTCGGAGACAATTAAACACGTAGATGGTAATTGGAGATTGTTTACCGTTTCCCGAAATGGGATAGATATTACGAAATATATGGATTTTAGTCGTTTCCATATTGTATTAAATAAAGACAATACGTATGAAATAAAAAATTATTTACCATTTATTGTGAAAGGTAATGGAACATGGAGTGTAGATGATCCGCAGTTTCCGTTTCATCTCATTTTTAGAGAAGATGGAGCAGATGAAACTGTAGAAACAGAAATTGGATTTTTAACAGTGGATGGGGAACGTCAATTGACTATAAAATTAAGTCCAGGATGTCATACTAATACATATGTTTATACTTTTAAACAAGTAATGGAATAACCTTTAATATAACCTTATGAAAACAAATAGTAAACAGAAAGATAGAAACTATGGTTTGGGAGTTCTTCTATTATTGATAACCATTATAATGGTCGGATGTGTTTATCTTGATTCTATTAATATTAATCAAAATACAAATCCGGAAGAAGAACCTGTTTATTGGGTGAAAGCAGGAGAAGTTGCCACCTTTACAGTAAAAGGTCACATTGAGGCTGCTGAGGATGCAACAAGAAGATTTCTTGTTGCCATATTGGTTCCTAAAAGTTGGAATGCACGTGAAAATACGACGGTAACTTATATTGCTGATGGTGTAGAAGATGGAGTTACTTCATTACCAATGTCTCCAGTAGACACTAAATTGGTACCAAAGAATGCAACCGTGCCTTGGGCAGAGTTATTGATGGCAGAATATGGGGTTGGTACAAATGTGTTGAATGATATGGAATGGGTAGCTTTTCGTACAGATAAATTATATTCTATAAAAAATCATGATTATGCAAATTTCACTATAACTTTAAAATGTAAAGCAGGGCCTAAGAATTTACGTTTTAAACCAGCTTTCTTTATCAATTTTGCAGAAGACGATTTCCCTGGTGATGAAAAATATAAAAAGTATAGTGATAGTGATCAGTGTTTTGAAGTAGTAGAAGGAGATGGTGGAGTAATTGACTTTTGCTCTTTCCATTTTAATAAAGTAGAACCATTAGCGGCATTACAAGATGATTATGTGACTTTTTCTTTTTTAGGCGACATTTATTCTAATGATCTTGTGAAAGAGGATGCTGTTTATATGGAAGCTACGGCATATACAGATAATGGAAAAGTTTATTCTGTAAATGAAAAGAGCGAAAAAACATTGATGATTAAAGACGATCGTCCCTATACTAATATTTATAATTTAACGATTTGGCCAGCAGGTTTTTTTGCTATACCTGCGGGTGAGACAATTATACGGATTGATTATATATTTACAAATAAAGATGGTACAATAAATATTACTAGTACTGATGATAAAATAGCAGCTGGGGGAGATGATGAGGTAGAAGGGGAAGAAGAGCCATTTTACAGTGAGCTTATTTGCGAATAGTACGTCGGTACTTATGCTTTTTATTAATATTAAATGATAGTAAATTGTATGTATAATATAGTAATTAAAAAAAATGACCGGTTTTATTTCATGTTGCTTGCAATGTGCATGCTTCTTGGAATGCTGAGTCCGAATATGTCGGCACAGGGTATGAGTAATGCTGATATTACTGGTAAGGTTGTCGATCAATATGGTAATCCAGTTTCGGATGTAACGGTAACTATGAAAAATAGTAATTTTAAAGCAGTGACAGGTGTTGATGGCATTTTCAAATTCCAATTGAAGAAAGGGGATATATTGTGTTTGTCACATCCGGGATTTATTCATAAGGAAATAAAGGTGAATAAATTGAAAAATACTGAGCGTGTATTTAAGGTGACGTTGGATGAACACTTTATTAAAGATAAAGAGGTAATTAGTGGCCCTTACGAAGGAAAAGATAAAAATCATTTTTTAGGCTCAGCCTCTACTATTTATACGGATAAATTGTCATCGATGATGGGAACTACCATTCTTCCTGCCTTAGAAGGACGTTTGTCAGGTTTGAATATTACTCAATATAGGGGGGCACGTGTTCATCAAACTTCTGCTAACTCAACGAGTGATATTGTAGGAAATGTTCCTGTGTTTGGAGAAGGGTTCTATAGTGATAACACAGAGTTTAATGTTGGTTCGCGTGGTATAGCCCCCGTGGTGGTAATTGATGGAATACAACGAGAACTTTATTCAATAGATCCAGAGGCAATAGAGTCAGTTTCTATTCAGAAAGATGCTTTGTCATCTATGTTTTTAGGAATGCGTAGTTCGAGAGGCGCATTAGTGATTACTACTAAAGAGCCTATAAAACAAGGTTTTCAATTGTCATTTACTGGGCGTTTTGGGGTACAGAGTGCTCTTAAAACACCTAATCCTTTATCTGCACATCAATATGCTTATTTGTTGAATGAGGCATTACAGAATGATGGGAAGGAACCATTTTATACATATGATGATTTTAATAAATTTCGTACACAGTCAAATCCATATACACATCCTAATGTAAATTGGTTTGATGAAATATTAAATAAGACTTCTACTACTCAATCCTATAATTTAAATGTGACTGGAGGTAATAAGTTCGCACAGTATTTTGTCAGTGTAGGTTATATGGGAGAAAATGGATTGTTTTCGAATCCAACAGAAAGTGATGCGCATGATACTAATTTATCTTATTCTCGCTATATGATTTCTTCCAAAGTAAATATTAATATAACGGATGATTTTACTGCTAAAGTTACTTTATTAGGGCGTGTGGAAGATGGAAATCAACCTGGTGCAAAATATAGTAATTTGCTGAATGCAATTTATACTACTCCTAATAATGCATATCCGATTAAAAACCCGAATGGGACATGGGGAGGTAATGTGACATTTGACAATAACTTGATGTCACAAGCCATTAATTCCGGTTACATTATGGATACTGCTCGTGATATGGTGGGAGGTATTAATTTGAAATATGATTTTAATAAATTAGTAAAAGGATTATCTGCACGTTTAGTTGGAAATGTTTCTATTCAAAATCGTTCATATACAGAACGTAGTAAACGTGCTCCGGTACATTCTTATGGCTTCGATAAAGAGGGGAAAGAAATATATACTCAGTATGGATCAAGTAATTCACAAATTAATAGATTCTACTCGGTGACTAGTTATCAGCAAATGTACGGACAGTTTGCTGTAGATTATAATCGTCGTTTTGGAGTACATGGGGTAAAGGCAACTTTAATGGGTGATACTCGCCATACATTGGCAAATTATGATTTACCTCAATTGCCCTCTAATATTATAGCAGATGTAGCTTATGATTATGCAGAGAAATATTTTGTGCAAGCAGCTCTAAGTGAAAGCTATTACAATCGGTATGCTCCTGGTAAACGATGGGGAACTTTCTATGCATTTGGTTTAGGATGGGATATCAGCAAAGAAGACTTTATGGAGAATGCTGATTGGTTAAATCAATTAAAACTACGTGGAGTATTTGGTAAAACAGGAAATGGCATAGACAATTCTGGTTATTATATGTACCGGCAAACATTTTCACATATTGGGACAGCTGGTTATCCATTAGGGACGGAGATGTCGGCTATGGGAAATGTAACAATGGAAAATACTCCATTAGCAAATCCTTTCTTGACGTGGGAAAAAGCGTATAAATTGAATGTAGGAGTTGATTTGGCTATGTTCAATAATCGCTTAAAATTTACAGCGGATTATTATAATGATAAATACTTTGACTTGTTGCAAAACAGAGGTAAAAGTATTGAATTGATAGGACAGTATTATCCTATGGAAAATATTGGAAAGGTTCGTCGTTTTGGTGGAGATTTGTCTATTACTTATCAAGATCGTGTAAATGATTTTAGTTATTATGTTTCTGCTAACTGGAGTTGTGAACAAAGTAAATTACTTTATATGGATGAGCAAGAAGTTCCAGAAGAATATTTACGCCAAACTGGACGTCCTGCAGGAGCTATTTACGGATTAGTAGCTGATGGATTTTTTACAACAAGAGAGGAAATTGAGAAAAGTCCGGTAATTGAAGGATTCGAAAATATTCAACCTGGTGATATTAAATATAAAGATCTGAATAACGATAAAGTAATTAATGAATTTGATCGTACTGTTATTGGTGGTGATAAACCTTATTCTTATTTCGGTATTGATTTGGGATTTAAATGGAGAGGATTAGATTTTTCTATGTTTTGGCAAGGTGCTTATAATCGTGATCTTTATTTGCAGGATTGGACATTGCTTGAAGGATTTCAAGCAAATGGTCGTTATTACGGACAAGCATATGAAAATATGTTAGGACGTTGGACACCAGAAACTGCAGAAAGTGCGACATTTCCACGATTAACAGCTGGTGGAAATGAATATAATCGGGGTAATGGCTGGAATTCTTCGTTTTGGCTGCGATCAGGAAACTTTATCCGTTTGAAAGATATAAGTTTAGGATATAACTTACCTGATTCTTTCTGTAATAACTACTTGGGAGGACTGCGTTTGAAGATATTTGTTAATGGTCAAAATCTATTTACAAAATCTGCGTGTGATCTGGTTGATCCAGAAGTCGGTTTTACTAGTTATCCATTGCAACGTTGTATTAGTACAGGTATTAATATCAGATTTTAATGAGTTATTATATGATACGAAATAAATATTTAACATTTTTAGGAATGGGCTTATTGTTCATGGCATCGGCTTGTAATGATGGGTATGAAAAAGAGCCAGTAGAACATTTTACACTTGATTATGTGTTCTCACGAGTTGATTCAGCAGGGATACAATCTCGATACTTTTTGAATAATATCTATTTGGAACATTTATATAGTGGATACAACCGTATAGATGGAGATTTTTTGGATGCGGCTTCAGATGATGCTATCTCTATTGATAATAATTCTCCAGAAATCTATAAGTTATTTATGGGTCGTTATTCTGCAGTTTCTCGTTTGAGAGACATGGAATGGGGGGCATATTATCAAGGAATTCGCAAAGCGAATATTTTGATTAATAATATAGATGTGGTGCCTTTTAATTTGACGTATGTTAATGCTTTGGGAGAGACAAAGCCATTAAATTATACAATGAAGGCAGAGGCTCGTTTTTTAAGAGCATATTTTTATTTCGAATTAGTGAAGCGTTATGGAGGTGTTCCTTTAGTGGGTGATAATGTATATGTATTGGGAGATGATGTACAACTTCCACGAAATACATTTGCTCAATGTATTGATTATATCATAGGTGAATTGGATGAGATAAAGGACGATCTTCGTTCGTTACCGATGTCAGATGCCACCGAGTTTGCACATGCTCCAACCAAAGAAACTTGTTTGGCTATGAAAGCTAGAGTGTTGTTGTATGCTGCTAGTCCTTTATTCAATGAAAAACCTCTAGAAGCAGGTAATGAATTGATAGGATATGCTTCTTATGATAGTCAACGTTGGAATTTGGCTGCACAAGCTGCTAAAGATTTGATAGATCAGTATGGACCGAAAGGAAAAGGTACATTAAATTTAGCGCAAGACTATCGTAATATTTTTATAAATTTCTATGGTGGAAATAATCCTGAACTAATATTTTTTCGTCCAGTAGGTAAGAATAAAAATATAGAAACCGTTAATGGTCCTTTGGGCTTTTCTGGAAATTCTTTAGGTAATGGTAATACTAATCCTACACAGAATTTGGTGGAGTCTTTTTTAATGAAAGATGGTAAAAAACCGGGTGAAAGCACTAAATATATTTATAATTCAGTAGATGATCCTTTTAAGGACCGTGATCCACGATTAGATTTGACGGTATTGCATAACGGATCTAGATGGTTGAATACAACTCTTGATACAAAAGTAGGTGGCACACATAACCCTTCAGGAGCCCAATATAGTCGGACATGTTATTATATGGCGAAATTTATGAAAAATTATCAGGCTTTGGGCAATTATGAGGACGATACCCATTTGTGGGTAATATATCGTTATGGTGAAGTGTTGCTAAATTATGCAGAGGCATTGAATGAAGTGGCTATAGCAGGTGGTATGATTGATTATAAAGAAGTAATCAGTAGCCTTGTCCAATTGCGTAAAAGAGCTGGTATAGAACCTGGAGATGATAATAATTATGGTTTACCTACTCCAGAGACTTATGACCCTATTGAGATGCGTGACATTATTCGTAATGAACGAAGAATTGAAATGGCTTTTGAAGAACAACGTTATTGGGATATTCGACGTTGGAGAATTGCGGAAACTATTTTCGAAAAACCTTTAAGAGGTTTAAGTATTCAGGTTGTTGGTACTAAAACCAATTATCATGAAGTGGATGTGCTTTCGGCCAAATTTGATACGAAGCGTTACTTCTATCCAATTCCGTATTCAGAAGTGATAAAAAATGGAAATATGATTCAAAACCCGAATTGGTAATTACGTTATGAAAAGAATATTATTAATATTATTGAGTATAAATCTGTTTACGTTTGCCTTGGCGCAATCGTTAACGATAAAAGGAAAGGTCTCTTCTACTGATGGTGAATTGCTTCCAGGAGTAAATGTAAGGATAAAAAATGCTACGATTGGTACAATTACAGATTTTGACGGTAATTATCAGTTGAAAGCGAATAAGGGAGATATATTAGTATTTACCTATATAGGTTTTAAAAAGTATGAACTAAAAGTAGGAAATCAGACATCTTGGAATGTAGAGTTGGCACCTGATCAAACAGATTTGGATGAAGTAGTGGTGGTAGCATACGGAAAGGCAAAACGTATCACTATGACAGGGGCGGTTAGCGGTATACAAGCACGTGAAATTCGAAATGTACCAACTAGTAGTTTACAAAATGCTTTAACTGGAAAATTGCCAGGATTTTTTAGCCAGCAGTCCTCTGGACAGCCAGGTAAGGATGCTTCGGATTTTTTTATTCGTGGTGTTAGCTCTTTGAACTCCGAAGGTAATAAACCTTTGATTATTGTAGATGATGTGCAGTATACATACGAGCAATTATCACAAATTAATGTAAATGAAATAGAAAGTATTTCAATTTTGAAAGATGCTTCGACAACTGCAATTTATGGTATCAAAGGAGCAAACGGGGTATTAGTAGTGAAAACAAGAAGAGGAAAAGAGGGCAAACCACAGATCAATGTACGTTTGGAAGGAGGAATACAGACCCCAGTTCGTACTCCTGACTTCTTGAATTCATATAATACGGCTATTTTGGTGAATGAAGCGTATGAGAATGATGGCATGCCTAGATTGTTCTCTAAGAAAGATATTATGGCATTTAGAGATCACACTGATCCTTATGGCCATCCTGATGTAAATTGGTATGATGAGATCTTTAAAAAGAATGCCTTTCAAGAAAATGTGAATGTGGATATTTCTGGAGGTTCTAAGAGATTAAGATATTTTGTCTCTGCCGGCTATTTTACTCAGGATGGTATGGTAAAAGATTTTGGAACGAAAGGAAATGATGTAAATTCAAATTATTTTTATCGTCGTTTCAATTATCGAACTAACGTAGATTTTGATGTAACGGATAATTTGAATATGCGTTTAGATGTATCTTCACGTTTTATGAATATTAATGAGCCTTGTAATATGAATGCAACGGGTGAAATTTATGACTTTTCTAAGATGCATCCTTATTCTGCTCCAGTATTAAATCCTAATGGATCGTATGCTTATTTGAGAGATACAGAAGGATATAAACCTACCTTGAATGCTCGTTTAGCTAATGAGGGGTATAAGCGTACTCGTCGTAATGATAATAATATTTTATATGGTGCCACCTGGAAGATGGACTTTCTAACGCAGGGACTTGCAGCTAATTTTCGTGTAGCTTATTCAAGTGTAGATGAAAATTATCGTCAAGTGCATCGTGGGGATTATCCAACGTATTACTATAATTCGTCAACTAATGAATATGAAATTAATCCTAATAAGAAATATGATTATGGAACATACTCTGTAACTAGCGGTACAGATCAAGCTACGAAGGATGTAAATATTCAAGCTTCATTAAATTATGCACATGTTTTTAATGGAGACCACGATGTGAATGCTATGTTTTTGTATAATCGTCAGAGTACGACAAATGAAAAGGATGCAGCTGTTCCCAATAATTTTGAGGGCTATACTTTAACGATGGGATATAAATATAAAGGTAAATATTTAATTGATCTCAATATGGCTTATAACGGAACTGACCGTTTTGGTAAAAACAATCGTTTTGGTTTTTTCCCAGCTGTTGGTATTGGGTATGCTATTTCAGAGGAAAATTTCTTTAAAAATGTAGACTGGCTAAAAAAAAATGTTCAGTTATTGAAAATAAGAGCTTCATATGGCTTGGTAGGATCTGATGTAGCTGCTGGTAATCGTTATTTGTATGAACAAGTATATCAAGAAAATGGAAATTATCCTTTTGGAGATTATCCAGCCGATAGTCCAGTGATAAAAGAGGGAGACTTAGGGACTCCTAGTGTAACTTGGGAGAAGGCTAAGAAATTTGATGTTGGTTTAGATATGAATTTATTTAATAAGGTCTCATTTACTATTGACTACTTCTTGGATAAACGTTATGACCAATTGGTGACAAGAGCTGACGTTCCCTTAATAATAGGTATAGGGTATGCTCCGAGTAATGTAGCAAGAACTACTAATCAAGGATTTGATGGACAAATTGGCTATCAAGATCGTTTTGGAGAATTTGATTTTAATACAAGTTTAGTATTCTCTTATGCAAAGAATAAAGTTGATTTTAAGGCAGAGGCTCAACAGAAATATCCTTGGTTAGCAGAAACAGGAAGACCTTTGAATCAACCATTTGGATATAAATGGATAGGTTATTATACTCCGGAAGATATTGAACTGATAAATGCTGCAAAGGAAGATCCTACTATTAAAGCTCCAGCAGTACCTTATACTGATATTCCAGTTCAGGCTGGTGACTTGAAGTATGCTGATTTGAATGGTGATGGTTCTATTGATGATTTTGATAAGGGTGCTATTGGTAAGCCTAATCTGCCTACAACAACTTTAGGGTGGTCATTTGGAGGTTATTGGAAAGGATTTAGTTTTAATGTATTATTTCAAGGTTCATTTGACTATAGTTTTGCAATCAATGGTACTGGTATAGAATCGTTTAAAAGTCAGTTTCAGCCTATCCATACTGGACGTTGGACATTAGATCGTTATAAAAATGGAGAAGAAATAACTTTCCCTCGTTTAACGACCAATCCTTCCACTATAAATAGTGCCAGTACTTATATGTCTGATTTCTGGTTGATTAATGCTTGGTATATCCGTTTGAAGACGATTGATTTAGGATATCAACTTCCAAAGAAAGTATTACCTAAGTATGTAGATAACATTCGTTTCTATGTGAATGCTTATAATTTATTGACATTTACAGGTTATGATAAATATCAGCAAGATCCTGAGATAAAAACTAATACGGCGGGTGATGCTTATATGAATCAGCGTGTAGTGAATCTTGGTGTACAATTGACATTCTAATTTAATGATTAAATGAACATAAATATGAATAGATATAAAAATGGAAAGATCTTCTCACTTTTTTTGATGTGTGGAATATTAGGAGCTTGCGATAAATTTGAAGCAATTCCTTTGGAATATAAGAGTACTCCATTAGAAGAAGCACAAGAAGAGGTTTTAAATACTATTGATCCGGCATGGGAATTAGAACTGATGGAGACTAATGGCTATGTGATGGCTTTTAAAGATAAAAAGTATGATAAACTATTTACTCGGACTTTGGGCTGGAACGGAGGCGACGGTGTATTGACAACTCTATTACCTGATGGAAATGCATTTTGGTCATTTAACGATAGTTTTTATGGAGTAGTAGAAGGTGAAACTCGTGCACGTAAGGATTGTAGCTTCCCACGTAATTCTATAATGGTTCAGACTCCTGGTGATGAGGAGGAGAATCTTGTATGGTTGGCTGATTTTGTACAAACTACTACTCCCGAGGCTCCTCGTTATTATCAAGCACGTACTCATATTCGTCATCCCAAAGCTAGTTTGAGTGATGATAAGATCCAAGAAGGAGAAATTGATCAAGATTGGTTGTATTGGGCAGGTGACGCTACTGTATGTAATAATAAATTACAGGTGCTTTGGAATGGGGTCGATAATACAAATCCGGATGCTTTGATGAGACATGAGGGTATTTGTTTGGCAACTTATAGTTTGGAAGGAACCCCAGGAGATGATAACTATATGAAACTAATTAGTGCTGATCACCATTTTAATGATGTTGATATATATGGATATGGATCTACTTTGTGGGAAGACGAAGACGGTCATATTTATTTGTATGGTTCATATAATAATTATGATATGATAGTAGCTCGTACGGCTAGACATGATCTTACTAGTCCGTGGGAGTATTATGTAGGGGATGAACAAGGAAATTTTTCTTGGCAGAATACTTATCCTACTGAGGAGGAAGTTAAGCGTTCTAGAATTCAAGAGACAGATTGTAGTATGCCATGGGTATTTAAAAAAGGAGATACCTATTATATGTTGGCACAAGCTAAATGGTTTGGACGTGAAATGTATATTTTCCGGAGTGATAAACCATATGGACCTTTTGTCGATTGTAAAAGGCTATTTGGATTCTCTGATTTTTTAGATAAATTAGGTGATCAAACTTATCAGAATTTATACATGATAAACTTGCATCCACATTTATCACGTAATGGTGAATTAGTCTTTTCTACAAATACAGATCCCAAAAATTTTTGGGACAACTTCAACGCTGTAGGTAGTGCTGATTATTATCGTCCTTATTTCTATCGTGTATATAATTGGGAAAGAGTTTATGAAGAATAATCGTTATTTATTTAGATAATCAAAAAAAGAATCATTTTTTACAAATATAAGAAATGATTCTTTTTTTGATTATTTTAAGTTTGTATTTGGTTGCTTAATTAATGGTAAATAGAGTTTTGTTCGTCATACGTTATATGATTAATAAAGAGTGGAAATGAGAAAAGTTTTAGTTTGTATTTTATGGTGTCTATTGTTTGTTGCTAATGTTTATGCACAAGTAAAATTGTCACCATTGTTTTCTAATAATATGGTGTTGCAACAGAAAGCAGAAGCTCCTATTTGGGGAATAAGCAAATCTAATAGAACTATAGTAATCACTACTTCATGGGATCAGAAAAAATATACTACCCAAGCTGATGCACAAGGAAACTGGAAGACTAAAGTCGATACTCCTGTAGCTGGAGGACCATATACGATAACTATCTCTGACGGAAAAACTGTAAAGTTGAACAATGTGATGATTGGAGAGGTCTGGGTATGTTCCGGCCAATCCAATATGGAAATGCAGGTAGAAGGGTGGGGTAAGGTAATGAACTACCAGCAAGAAAAAAAAGAAGCAAATAACTATCCAAATATTCGTTTCTTACTGATAGAAAAAGCTACGAGTCCATTGCCTGTTAGTGATATAAAAGCAGCAGGTGGTGGTTGGCAAGTTTGTTCATCAAAAAGTGTAGCAGACTTTTCGGCAGCCGGTTATTTTTTCGGGCGTGATTTGCATAGGTATCAAAATGTGCCAATCGGCTTGATAGATACTTCTTGGGGAGGTACCTGTATTGAGACATGGACGAGTAAAGAGGCTTTAGCAACAATGCCGGGTATGCAGAAGAAACTTGATGTCTTGAAAGAACTTCCGATTTCATCCGAAGATCGTGAAAAGAAATTTCATTCAGATGTGGAAGATTGGAAAAAAGAGATTGAAAAGATTGATAAAGGATTTGTGGATGGCAGAGCCGCATGGACAGTTACAGACTTTGAAGACAGTGCATGGAAAACAATGGAAGTGCCTGGTTTGATGCAGGAGCAAGGTTTGAAAGGGTTTAATGGTATTGTTTGGTTTAGAAAAACAATAGAAATTCCGGCGAAATGGGAGGGCAAAGAACTGACGTTGAATGTCGGAGTAATTGATGATAATGATTTTACATATTTCAATGGCGTGCAAGTAGGACACACTGAGGGATGGATGACCCCAAGAAGCTATAAGATACCTAAAGAGTTGGTGAAAAGTGGTAAAGCAGTGATTGCTGTGCGTGTTATGGATACAGGAGGTGCAGGTGGTATAAATGGAAGCCCTGAAAGTATCTCACTTCATTGCTCTCAATCAGATGTCATACCATTGGCTGGTGATTGGAAATATCAAGTTTCTTTGAATATAAAAGATATTCCACAAATGCCTGTTAATACTGCTAATGAACCGAATATTCCTGGCTTCTTATTTAATGCGATGCTGAATCCGTTGATTCCCTATAGTATAAAGGGGGCGATTTGGTATCAAGGAGAAGCTAACACAGGACAAGCATATCAATATCGTGAATTGATGCCATTAATGATAAAAGACTGGCGGGATCATTGGGGATATGATTTTCCATTTTATATGGTACAACTTGCTAGTTTTACAGCTCAACAGACAGCTCCAGTAGATGCAACCTGGGCTGAATTGAGAGAGGCTCAAACACGCACATTGCATCTTGAGAATACAGGAATGGCTGTAACCATTGATATAGGCGATGCTTTTGATATTCATCCGAAGAATAAGCAAGAAGTCGGCAGGCGTTTGGCACTGGCTGCGCGAGCACAGACTTATGGTGAGAAAATATCATATTCCGGTCCAATGTATGATACGTATCAGATTGAAGGGAATAAGATCCGTATTTATTTCAAACATACAGATGGTGGGTTGAAGACACTAAATAACGAAGTAATAAAGGGATTTACCATTGCCGGTATTGATCATAAATTCTATTGGGCTAATGCTGTGATTGAAGGTAATACCATCGTTGTATCTTCACCGGAAGTTACTTTCCCGATAGCTGTTAGATACGCATGGGCTGATAATCCGATCTGTAATTTGTATAATGGAGCCAATCTTCCGGCATCTCCATTCCGCACAGATGATTGGCCGGGAATCACTTTCGGCAATAAATGATTCCTTCAATCTGTCAGTAAAAATAGTATGTTACACATTAAAGAATAACCATGAGAAAACTAATTTATCTAGTAATCTTTCTTTTTATTTCGATAGGAATATATGCTCAAACGAAAGACTTGGTGCAATACGTCAATACCTTGCAAGGAACTGATTCCCATTTTGGATTAAGTTATGGAAACACATATCCTACTACCGGTATGCCTTATGCCATGCATACGTGGTCTGCACAGACCGGAAAGAATGGTGAAGGTTGGAAATATCAATATGCAGTAGATAAAATCAGAGGTTTCTGCCAGTCACATCAATGTAGTCCGTGGATGAGTGACTATGCCGTTTATTCGTTTATGCCGGTGGCAGGCGAATTAGTGGTCAATCAGGATAAGAGGGCAACGAAGTTCAGCCATGATAATGAAATTGCCAAGCCACATTATTATAAAGTAACGCTGGATAATGGAATTACAACCGAGATGGCTCCAACTACTCGTGGTGTACATTTGCGCTTTTCTTATCCCTCTACCGAAGAGGCTTATCTGGTGATTGACGGATATACGGATATGAGTGAAATTAAGATTGATCCAGCAAAGAGACAAATCTCTGGTTGGGTGAATAATCAACGTTTTGTAAATAACTCTAAGACATTCCGTAGTTACTTTGTTGTGCAGTTTGATAAAGCATTTGAGGATTACGGTATGTGGGAAAATCAGAAAGATGAGATTTTCTCTAAAAAGTTGGAGGGAGAAGGTAAAGGCTATGGAGCTTATATCAAATTTAAAAAAGGAGCCAAGGTACAGGCGAAAGCTGCCTCTTCCTATATTAGCGCAGAGCAGGCTGTGATTACGCTGAACGACGAACTGGGTAAAGATAAGAATTTGGAAGCCACTAAGGCACGCGGATATAAAACATGGAATGAATTATTGAACAGAATTCAGGTCGAAGGCGGAACAGATGAACAAATGAATACTTTCTATTCTTGCCTGTTCCGTGCCAATCTCTTCTCCCGTAAATTCTATGAACGTAAGGCAAACGGAGAACCTTATTACTATAGTCCTTATGATGGCAAAGTATATGACGGATATATGTATACCGATAATGGATTCTGGGATACATTCCGTTCACAGTTTCCACTGACCAATATTCTTCATCCCACTATGCAAGGACGCTACATGAATGCTTTGCTCGCCGCACAGGAACAATGCGGATGGCTACCATCCTGGTCGGCTCCCGGAGAAACGGGAGGAATGTTGGGCAATCATTCTATTTCATTACTGGCAGACGCATGGGCAAAAGGTATCCGTACCTTTGATCCGGAAAAAGCATTGAAAGCATACGCGCACGAAGCAATGAACAAAGGTCCTTGGGGGGGTGCGAACGGACGTGGCTTCTGGAAAGAATATTTTGAGTTGGGATATGTTCCCTATCCACAATCAATGGGGTCTAGTTCCCAGACGATGGAATATGCATACGATGATTTTTGTGCTTATCAGTTGGCTAAAATGATTGGCAACAAACACTATCAGGAAGTATTTGCACGCCAGATGTACAATTATAAGAATGTGTTCGACCCGTCTGTCGGCTTTATGCGTGGAAAAGGACTCGATGGCAAATGGCAGGAACCATTTGATCCTCTGGAGTGGGGCGGACCTTTCTGTGAGGGTAACGCCTGGCATTATACCTGGTCTGTATTCCATGATGTAGAAGGATTAATAGACTTGTTCGGAAGCGATCAGAAGTTTACCATCAAGATGGATTCAGTATTTACCCTGCCCAGCACTATCAAGCCGGGAACATACGGAGGTGTGATCCATGAAATGAAAGAAATGGAGCTGGCAGGTATGGGACAATATGCACACGGCAATCAGCCGATTCAACACATGCCTTATCTGTATAGTTATGCCGGTCAGCCATGGAAAACACAGTATTGGGTACGTCAGATTGTTGAAAGACTCTATAATGCAACAGAAAGAGGGTATCCGGGAGACGAAGACCAAGGTGGTATGTCATCATGGTATATCTTGAGCTCATTAGGTATTTATGCCGTTTGTCCGGGTACGGATGAATATGTGATTGGCAGTCCGCTATTTAAAAAGGCTACCATAACGCTGGAAAACGGGAATAAGTTTGTGATTGAAGCAAATAACAATAATAAAGAGAATGTCTATATCCAGTCTGCTACTTTGAATGGACGTGTGTTGGATAAGAATTTCATTAAATATGACGATATAGCAGACGGTGGTACGCTCCGTTTTGAAATGGGAAGTCAACCAAATAAAGAAAGGTGCACGTCAAAGTATGCCGCTCCTTTCTCTCTGTCGAAAGAATAAGAAAAGAAATAATGAAAATACAGTATGAAAAATAAAGTTTTAACAGGTTTATTATTGGTATTGATCGGAGGGTGGGGGAACCTTTTGGCACAGAATGCCGGGAGCAATTATGCTCGTCAGGTAAATACGCTGATAGGTACAAAAGGCGTTGGCTTGACTTCGGGATATCTTTATCCCGGAGCCACCTATCCGTATGGTATGGTGCAGTTCACCCCTTCTTACTTTTCCAAACGCTCCGGATTCGTCATCAATCAGTTGAGTGGCGGCGGTTGCGAACACATGGGCAACTTTCCTACCTTTCCGGTAAAAGGCAAACTGAAGATGTCTCCTGACAATATCCTCAACTATCGCATCAATATTTCTGAAGAAAAAGGACATGCAGGTTATTATGAGGCTATGGTGCAGGAAGACATCAAAGCCAAACTGACTGTGACCGAGAGAACCGGTATGGCGAGTTATGAATATCCGGCAGATCAGCAATATGGTACGGTTATTATCGGTGGAGGGATATCTGCCACTCCAATTGAACAGGCAGCCATCGTAATCACTGCACCCAATAAGTGTGAAGGATATGCAGAGGGTGGTAATTTCTGCGGTCTGCGTACACCGTATAAAGTCTATTTCGTAGCAGAATTTGATGCGGATGCCTTGGAGTCGGGAACATGGAAAAGAGATGAATTGAAACCGAACACTACTTTTGCCGAAGGAGAATATTCTGGAGTTTACTTTACTTTTGATGTAAGCAAGAAGAAAAATGTCCAATATAAGATTGGAGTTTCTTATGTCTCGGTAGAGAATGCACGCGAGAATCTGAAAGCGGAGAATACCGGATGGGATTTCCTGCAGATTCAGAATCAGGCTGAATCCAAATGGAATCATTATTTAGGTAAGATCGAAGTCGAAGGAACTAATCCGGATCGTGCCACTCAATTTTATACCCATCTGTATCGCTCATTCATTCATCCGAACGTTTGCAGTGATGTGAACGGAGAGTATATGGGAGCTGACTTCAGAGTGCATAAGTCTCGTTCGAAACATTACACCTCTTTCAGTAACTGGGATACCTATCGCACACAGATTCAATTATTATCTATGCTCGATCCCGAAGTTGCTTCTGATATTGTGATTTCTCACCAACTGTTTGCAGAAGAAGCGGGTGGTGCTTTCCCGCGTTGGGTGATGGCTAATATAGAAACCGGAGTAATGCAAGGAGATCCGACTCCTATCCTGATATCCAATGCTTATGCTTTTGGTGCCCGTAATTATGATCCGAAACCGATTTTCAAAATAATGAGAAAGGGAGCTGAAGAACCGGGAGCAATGTCGCAGGATGTGGAGGCTCGACCGGGACTGAAACAGTATTTGGATAAAGGTTATTATAATGCTTCTATTCAGTTGGAATATACTTCCGCTGATTTTGCAATCGCACAATTTGCCTTACATGCCGTAGGAGATGAGTTTGCGAGCTGGCGTTATTTTCACTTCGCACGTTCATGGAAGAATCTGTATAACCCGGAAACCGGCTGGCTGCAATCACGCAATCCGGATGGTTCGTGGAAACCATTGACTGAAGATTTCCGTGAATCGACTTATAAGAATTATTTTTGGATGGTGCCGTACGACATTGCCGGCCTGATAGAAATCATCGGAGGCAAAGCTGTTGCAGAAAAACGCCTGGATGAATTCTTTACTCGTCTGGATGCCGGTTACAATGATGCCTGGTTCGCTTCCGGCAATGAACCGAGCTTTCACATCCCTTGGATATACAACTGGGTAGGAACACCCTATAAAGCACAGGAGATTATTAACCGTGTATTGAATGAACAGTATTCAAGTAAAATTGATGGTCTGCCGGGTAATGATGATTTAGGAACGATGGGTGCCTGGTATGTATTCGCTTGCATCGGACTTTATCCCGAAATACCAGGAGTGGGAGGTTTTACTGTAAATACACCGATATTTTCATCAGTGAAGGTTCATCTGAAGAAAGGGGATATTGTGATAAAAGGCGGTTCTGAAAAGAATATTTATATAAAGAACATGAAGTTAAACGGTAAATCGTATGACAGTACATGGCTCGATTGGGATCAACTGAATAATGGAGCTACGATAGAATACACTACCTCGTCCAAGCCTGACGTGAAGTGGGGAACAAAAGTAACACCTCCCTCTTTCCCTTAAAGCAAATCAACGAAGTATATAAATTTATGATATAAGATAATTTTGTAAGAGCACTTATTTATAATATCAAACGTAAAAATGAAAAGAAAACTACAAAACATAGCTTATCTACTGATGGCTGCCGCCTTCGTTGCTTCATGTAGCGAAAAGAAACAAATATCAGAATTTCCGGATTGGGCATGGACGGACTTTCAGCGTCCGGAGGGTGTTAATCCGATTATCTCTCCTGACACAACAACCCTTTTCTATTGTCCGATGAGACAGGATTCAATAGCATGGGAAGCAAGTGATACATTTAATCCGGCTGCTACGATCTATGATGGAAAAGTTGTAGTACTCTATCGGGCTGAAGATAACTCGGCAACCGGTATCGGAACACGTACCTCTCGTTTGGGATATGCCTCTTCTGACGACGGACTACATTTCAAACGAATGTCCGTACCCATATTTTATCCGGCAGACGACAGCCAGAAAGAATTGGAAAATCCCGGCGGTTGCGAAGATCCGCGTGTTGCCGTAACAGAAGACGGACTTTATGTAATGCATTACACACAATGGAATCGCAAACAGGCGCGTTTGGCAGTGGCCACCTCGCGCGATCTTCAAACGTGGGAAAAACATGGACCGGCTTTTGCAAAAGCATACAACGGAAGATTTATAGATGAATTTTCCAAATCTGCCTCTATTGTAACCAAATTAATTGACGGCAAACAAGTGATTGCCAGGATTGATGGGAAATACTGGATGTACTGGGGAGAAAAGTTTGTGAATCTAGCTACTTCCACAGATTTGGTAAACTGGGAACCAATGTTGGACGAAAACGGAGAATTCCTGAAAGTGATGACTCCGCGCGAAGGTAAGTTCGACAGTGATCTAACTGAATGTGGTCCTCCTGCCATCCTGACGGATCAAGGAATCCTGTTGTTCTATAACGGTAAAAATAAATCAGGTGTTGAAGGGGATACACTTTATACAGCAAACTCCTATTGTGCAGGGCAAGCCTTGTTTGATGCCAAAGACCCTGCCAAATTAATTGATCGTCTAGATAAGCCATTCTATATTCCCGAATCGGATTTTGAGAAGAGCGGACAATATCCTGCCGGAACTGTATTCATAGAAGGACTTGTGTTCCACAATCAGAAATGGTTCTTATATTATGGATGTGCCGATTCACGCGTGGCGGTTGCCGTATATGATCCTCGCAAAAAATAAGGAAAACATTCATGAAGAAGATAACAATTTGTAAAAGATAGATTAAGACTAAGACATGAAAAAAATTATTTTATTGATTGCGGCAGCTTGTATGGCATGTACAGCTGCATTTGCCCAAACAGTGAAGCCTTTTAAAGAGGGTGAAAGGGCAGTGTTTTTAGGAAATAGTATAACGGATGGCGGTCATTACCATTCATACATCTGGTTGTATTATATGACCCGTTTTCCGGATATGCCTATCCGTGTTTTTAACGGTGGTATTGGTGGAGATACGGCCTATGATATGAACAAACGCCTGGATGGTGATATTTTTGCGATGAAACCTTCCGTGTTGATGGTGACTTTTGGTATGAATGATTCCGGATATTTTGAATACAATGGTGATAAGCCCAAAGAATTCGGTGAACAGAAATATCAGGAAAGTGTAAAGAATTACCAGCAGATGGAGAAACGCTTTAAAGATCTTCCTGATACCCGTATCGTGATGGTCGGAACTTCTCCGTATGATGAAACCGTACAACTTAAAGAGAATACACCGTTCAAGACAAAGAATGAAACCATCAAACGACTTGTTGAATATCAGAAAGAATCGGCAGCTAAGAATAATTGGGAATTTACTGATTTAAATGCGCCTATGGTTGCTTTGAATCAGCAATATCAGCAGAAAGATCCTACCTTTACTCTTTGTGGAAGTGACCGTATTCATCCCGATAACGACGGACACATGGTGATGGCCTATCTTTTCCTGAAAGCCCAGGGATTTGTAGGTAAAGAAGTAGCGGATGTGGAGATTAATGCTAATAAGAAACAAGCCGTCAAGTCGGAGAACTGTACTATTTCAAATATAAAGAAGAGCGGAAAAGACTTGAGCTTTGACTACCTGGCAGGTGCTCTTCCTTATCCTTTGGATACTATTCCTCGTGGTTGGGGACAGAAAAAGAGCCAGGCAGAAGTGCTGAAGGTTGTTCCTTTTATGGAAGAGATGAACCGCGAAACGTTGAAAGTAACAGGACTGAAAGGCAATTATAAATTGTTGATAGATAATGAAGAAATAGGAACCTGGAGTGGAGATGAACTGGCAAAAGGCATTAATCTTGCTGCTGAATCCAAAACTCCCCAATACCAACAGGCATTGGCGGTTATGCACCTGAATGAATATCGTTGGGAAATTGAAAAAACATTCAGAGAGTATGCATGGTGTGAATTCGGTTTTTTCCAACAAAAGGGATTATTGTTTGCTGATGACAGAAAAGCGATCGAGGTGATGGATGAAAACCTGGATAAAAACGTTTGGTTGAAGGGACGTCGTGATATGTATTCAAAGATGATGTTTGAAGCTGTCCGTGATGCTCGCCAGCAAGAAATGGAGGTTCTTATCAATAAGATTTATGAAATAAATAAGCCTGTTGTAAGAAAAGTTTTACTTAGAAAGATATGATGCGATAACAGCGTAGAAATACGATAGAATACTCATCGTGATGAGAATTTTTTCTCATTGCGATGAGTGTTTTTTCTTATCCTAGTGAGTATGTTTGAGAAATATATGAATAGATAGCTAGTCTTGTAATAGCCTGGTAATGTATATCTTATTGTAGCTTTTGCATTAAACAGGCTACCTTTATTGAATTCTTAATGGTTCTTAATCAAATTCCGTGCTACTTATTTATGTTCAATAACCTTATTCATGGCTATTCCGGGGTACTTTAAGATGCATATAGCTTGGATAATTTATTTGCTATTTCTAATATGCCGATATCCCTTTATCCATCAACCTTTCAATGAGCTTTACTAGCACGGAATTTGAAGAAGAACCTTCTTAATTCTTTTTCCAGAAACCGGAAGTGAAAAGCAATAATACTGTAAACAATTCCAAACGTCCCAAGAGCATTAAGAAAGAGAGTAGCCATTTGGCAGCATCCGGCAGTTCACTCCATGAAAAGGCCGGACCACATGTGCCGAGTCCCGGTCCCATATTGCCTATACTTGAGATCACTGTTCCGATTGATTCCAAAAAACCTACTCCTAAGCCCATCATGACAAGTACACTGATAATCACAATGACTGCATACAAAAAGGTGAAAGCTAGTACGGTAGATTGTATTGAAGGGGAAATCACTTGCTTATTTACTCGTACCGGGAGCACGGCATTAGGGTGAAGAATATGCTTGAATTCGTTTTTTGCAACCTGAAGCAGAATAACCATACGAATACATTTGATACCTCCGGTTGTACTGCCGGCACAAGCTCCGATGATCATTACTATTACAAGACATCCCCAAAGGATAGAAGGCCATAGCATATAATCGGCAGTAGCAAATCCCGTAGAAGTTTGCAAGGAGATCACTTGGAATAGTGATTTGCGGAACGCTTCTTCTATGGAGATAGAAGAAGTCTGATGGAGCCAGACGGCAATAAATATAGTAAAAAAAGAAACACACAAGAAATAGAATTTCAACTCTGCATCATGAATGAACTTTTTTATTTTTCCATTGAACATCAACAGTAATAGCGTGAAGTTGATGCCCGAAAGAAACATGAAAGTAGAGATTACATAATCGATATAGGGTGAGTGATAATATTCAATACTCGCTTGTTTGGTAGAAAATCCACCGGTGCTGGTAGTTGTGAAAGCATGGCATATACTATCGAATACGCTCATACCGCCGAGTACTAATAGGACAATTAATGTTCCCGTCATTCCGGCATAAATACCCCAAATCCATTTAGCGGTGATGCCAATGCGGGGATGCACTTTATCATGAGTAGGTCCACTGGCTTCTGCTGCAAACACCTGAATCCCACCCACACCGAAAATCGGTAGAACGGCAATGGTGAAGAATACAATACCCAGACCACCTATCCATTGCGTCATAGCTCGCCAGAAAAGTATTCCATGAGGCATTGACTCTATATTATTCAAGATAGTGGCACCAGTACTGCTGAACCCGGACATCGTTTCAAAAAATGCATCCGTGACACTTGGGATATACCCTCCTATATAATAAGGCAACATTCCGAAAAGGGAAAAGGTGACCCATGCTGCACTGACTATGACATATCCATCACGGCGATTCAGGGAGTTTACTGCATCTTTTCCAATAGCGAGCAGCAGAACCCCGATGCAGGCAGTGACGGCTGATGAAATCAGGAAGCTTTGCAAGTCGTTTTCTTTATAGAAAAGAGAGACCCCTCCACAACATAACAGCATGGCTGTTTCTATCAGAAGCAGAAAACCCAGAATCCGGAATATCATCTTCGAGTTAATCATAGACAAGTAATTTATTAAATAATACTTGATACTTAATACTTAGTTAAAGAACTTCTCAATCTTTTTAATCATCATGCTTAGGCAGAATACGACTACATGGTCGCCGGGGAGGATTTGCGTATCACCTGTCACCAGGATACCTTCTCCGTTACGGATCATTCCTCCGATGGTAGTACCTTTTGGAAGTCCTAGGTCTTTAATCAGGTGTTTGGTTATTTTAGCTCCTTCCGGTACGGTGAATTCTGCAACGTCCGCATTGGCAAAAGTCAGGCATTTCACATTAGAAACGTCGGCATCCAGCATCATTTGGTAGATGTGGCTGGCAGCAATCATTTTTTTATTGATAACCGTGCCGATGTCGAGACTCTCTGCCATACCGATATAGTCGATGTTCTCCACTTCTGCTACCGTTTTTTCCACTCCCATACGTTTGGCGGCGAGACAGGCCAGGATATTCGTTTCCGAGTTGCCGGTCAAGGCTACAAATGCTTCGGTATTTTTTAGCCCTTCTTCGATAAGCAGATCCATGTCACGACCGTCTCCGTTGATAATCATTGTCTTATCATCCAGTAGTTCTGTCAGACGGTTGCAACGGTTCAGGTCATTATCCACTATTTTCACCTGCATATAGTCCGGCACATATTGTGCGGTACGGACTGCGATACGGCTACCTCCCATAATCATTACATTGCGTACGTCGGCATAGTCTTCTTTGCCGGCTATCTTACGTATGTAAGGAATGTATTTGCGGGTAGTGGTGAAATAAACAATGTCATGCAATTTAATAACATCGTCTCCACGAGGGATAATCGTTTCCGTTCCGCGTTTGATGGCTACTACGTGATAAGGAATGTTGGGACCGCCTAGCTGATGCAGCGGTATATTCAGGATTTCAGCCTTTTCGCGCATCTTCGTACCAATCAGAACCAGAGAACCTCCACAGAACTCCCACCATTGGCGTACCCAGCTCATACGCATGGAGGATACGATTTCTTTAGCAGCCAGCATTTCCGGGTAAATCAGAGAATCTACTCCCAGTTTCTGGAAAAACTCTTTATTTTTAGGCAGAAGATATTCATAGTTGTCGATACGCGCCACTGTTTTTTTAGCTCCCAGGTTGGTGGCCAGCATACAGGCAGTCATGTTGCGACTTTCGTCCGGTGTGACTGCGATAAAAAGGTCGGCTTCTTTGACGCCTACTTCTTTCAATCCGGAGATGGAAGAAGGAGAAGCGGCAACAGTCAGCAAGTCAAAATTGGCGCTAAGAGCACTTAGTTTCTCTTCGTTATCATCCATCAAGATAATGTCTTGCTTCTCGCGCGATAACAGCTTGGCCAAATGGGTGCCTACGTTGCCGGCACCGGCAATAATAATCTTCATGTCAATTGATAAATTCTTTTATTTTAGTCAGAATCCCTTCTTCATCCATGCCGCACAGTTGATACAGTTCGGCAACTGATCCATGCTCTACAAATAGGTTAGGGATACCGATACGCTTCACGGTCGGTTTGTATTCGTTGTCTGCCATAAATTCAAGGATAGCACTACCCATCCCGCCTTTGATAATCCCGTCTTCAATAGTCAGGACATGTTGGAATTTCTGTCCTATTTCATGTAGCAGTTCTTCATCCAGCGGTTTCAGGAATCGTAGGTCGTAATGGGCGATAGACAGATTTAAATCAGCTTCTGCCCGGGTGATGGCGCGGGCAGCTATGTTTCCTATCGGTCCGATAGTAATCACTGCAAGGTCATTACCTTCTTTCAGTTTCCGTCCTTTTCCTACCGGAATTTCTTCCAACGGACATTTCCAGTTCACCAATACACCGCGTCCACGGGGGTAACGGATCACGAACGGTCCCTTGTCCGGCAATTGTGCCGTATACATCAGGCGACGTAATTCCTGTTCGTCCATGGGGGAGCTGATAGTCAGATTAGGGATCGGACGTAAACATGCCATGTCAAAAGCTCCGTGATGAGTGGGACCGTCTTCGCCAACCAGTCCGGCGCGGTCGAGACACAAAACAACAGGAAGATTCTGAATCGCTACGTCGTGGATGATATTGTCATGTGCCCGTTGCATAAAAGAAGAATAGATATTGCAGAACGGTTGCAGCCCGTCTTTTGCCATTCCTCCGGAGAAGGTAACTGCATGTCCTTCGGCAATACCGACATCGAAAGCACGTTTCGGCATTTTTTCCATCAATATATTCATCGAACAGCCGCTGGGCATGGCGGGAGTGACACCGACAATCTTCGGGTTGGCTTCGGCAAGTTCCACCAGTGTATTTCCGAATACGTCCTGGAAAAGCGGGGGCATTCCTTCGGTGTTGGCAATGAAACGTTCGCCGGTGACGGGATCGAATTTGCCGGGAGCATGCCATTCGGTGGCGTGCTTCTCTGCCGGTCCGAATCCTTTTCCTTTGATAGTATGCAGATGCAGGATTTTAGGTCCTTGCATATCTTTGATGTCACGTAATACTCTTGCCAGGTTCTTTACGTCGTGTCCGTCTATCGGACCGAAGTAACGGATATTCATCCCTTCAAAAATATTTTGTTGCTGGGCCGCCATTGATTTCAGGCTATTTCCGAAACGGATGAGCGCTTTGCGGCGTTCTTCGTTTAAAATGCCAAGCTTGAACAACATACGCGAGAGCTTGAAACGTAGCTGATTATAGCGGTTAGAAGTTGTCAGGTTGAAAAGATACTGCTTCATGCCTCCTACGCTGCGGTCGATTGCCATATCATTGTCATTCAGGATAATGAGCAGGTTGTTCGACGTGGTAGATGCGTTGTTCAGTCCTTCAAAAGCCAGTCCGCCACTCATTGATCCGTCGCCGATAATGGCTACTACATGGCGTTTGGCGTCTCCTTTCCGGGTGGCTGCGACGGCCATACCGAGAGCGGCAGAAATAGAATTGGAAGCGTGTCCGCACGTGAAAGTATCATATTCGCTTTCTTCCGGAGACGGGAAAGGGCGGATTCCACCGAGTTTTCTGTTCGTAGAAAATGCTTCACGGCGTCCTGTAAGAATCTTGTGGCCGTATGCCTGATGTCCCACGTCCCATACAATACGGTCATATGGTGTATTGTAGACGTAGTGCAGAGCTACGGTCAGTTCCACGGTCCCCAGGCTGGCGGCGAAGTGTCCGGGGTTACAGCAGAGTTCTTTAATAATGTCTTGCCTTAGTTCATCACATACTTCCGGCAGTTGCTCTACGGTTAGTTTACGTAGGTCTTCGGGGTAATTGATGGAGTTTAACAAGTTATATGTTGGTTCACTATTCATGATTCTAGGAAATTTAGTGCAAAAATACGAAAAGAAAGTATATTCGGCCTCCTTTTCTTTATAAAATCTTATCCGGCATAGAGACGCATCTGTTTTTCTATATTTCCTAAGATTATTGAATCGTGAGGAAAAAGAGGGTGGAAATAGTTTTTTGATTACTTTTGCACATGAAACGTAATGAAATGATGGAAAATCGTATGAACTTTCAAACATCTGTAGAACTACCTGCCGGGATGCCGTCGGTCAGTCACGCAGATCATATTCTTCTGATGGGGTCCTGTTTTGCGGAAAATATCGGGCGACAATTAATGGATGCCGGATTTCAACTGGACCTGAATCCTTTTGGTATTCTTTATAATCCTTTGTCCGTCTCATCTGCTTTGAGGGAGATTATAAGAAATAAGGAATACAACAAACAAGATCTGTTTGCCTACAAAGATTTATGGCATAGCCCGATGCATCATGGCTCTTTTTCTGCTTTTACGCCCGAAGAGACATTGCATGCCATAAATTCACGTCTTCACCACGCTTATAAAAAACTGCCGGAATTGAACTGGCTGATGGTGACAATGGGAACTGCTTACGTTTATAAACAAAAGGAGAGTGGACAAGTGGTAGCTAATTGCCATCAATTGCCGGAGAGTCACTTTTTGCGTTACCGGCTGTCTGTAGAAGAAATTGTAGAAGATTATACAGCACTCATCACCGAAATGTCAGCCCTGAATCCGGAACTAAAATGGCTGTTTACAGTCAGCCCGATCCGTCATATACGCGACGGGATGCACGCCAACCAGTTAAGCAAATCGACTCTGCTGCTTGCCATCGACCGATTGCAACAACTGTTCCCGGAACGAGTGTTCTATTTCCCCTCTTATGAAATCATATTGGACGAATTACGTGATTATCGCTTCTATGCCGACGATATGTTGCATCCGTCTCCTCTGGCGATTCGTTACCTGTGGGAACGCTTCTCCGAAACCTTCTTTTCTTCTGAAACAAAGCAGGTTATCGTAGCTGTGCAAGACATCCGCCGGGACTTGGCGCACAAGCCCTTTCATCCCGAGTCAGAGGCGTATCAACGCTTTTTAGGACAAATAGTGTTAAAAATAGAACGACTTATCGGAAAATACCCGTACTTAGATTTTCAAAAAGAAACAGAACTATGTCATATGCGATTGAATCCATAGCCAAAAGTATCGGTGCCCGCCGTGTGGGCAAACATAAAGCGACTATTGATTGGCTGCTAACAGACAGCCGCTCTTTGAGTTTTCCGGAAGAAACTCTTTTTTTTGCTTTAACTACCAAACGAAACAGCGGAGCCCGTTATATCCCCGATTTATATGACCGGGGCGTACGTAATTTTGTAATTACGGAAGAAGACTTTAAAGAAGTTGAGAATGGAGAGTTGAGAGTTGAGAGTTCTATGCAGCATGATGGTGCGCAGCCCACTCTCAATTCTCAACTCTCAACTCTCAACTTCCTCATCGTTCCCAATCCTCTGAAAGCTTTGCAGAAGCTTGCCGAAACACATCGTGATAAATTTAAAATCCCTGTGATCGGTATCACTGGCAGTAATGGAAAAACCATTGTGAAGGAGTGGTTGCACCAGTTGCTTAGCCCGGATCGTTGCATCGTTCGTTCTCCACGCAGTTATAATTCGCAGATCGGAGTCCCACTTTCTGTGTGGCAACTTTCTGAAGAAGCCGAGCTGGGTATTTTCGAAGCCGGCATTTCCGAGATGGGGGAGATGGGAGCTTTGAAACGAATGATTAAGCCTACCATTGGTATTCTGACCAATATCGGTGGTGCCCATCAGGAAAACTTCTTCTCCTTGCAGGAGAAATGCATGGAAAAGCTGACGCTTTTCAAAGACTGTGATGTCGTGATTTACAACGGTGATAACGAGTTAATCAGCAATTGTGTCGCAAAATCAATGCTGACGGCACGTGAGATTGCCTGGAGCCGTACCGACATTGAACGCCCGTTGTATATCAGCCGTGTGACCAAGAAAGAAGATCATACCGTTATATCCTATCGTTATCTGGAGATGGATAATACTTTCTGTATTCCTTTCATCGATGACGCTTCCATTGAAAATGCACTGAATTGTCTGGCAGCTTGTCTTTACCTGATGACACCTGCCGACCAGATAACCGAGCGGATGGCCCGTCTCGAACCGATTGCCATGCGTCTGGAGGTGAAAGAAGGAAAGAATAACTGTGTACTGATTAATGATAGCTACAATTCAGACCTGGCATCATTGGATATTGCTCTCGATTTCCTTGTACGCCGCTCGGAAAAGAAAGGCTTGAAGCGGACGCTTATCCTGTCGGATATACTGGAAACCGGACAAAGTACCGCTACGCTTTATCGGCGTGTGGCACAATTGGTACAGAGCAAAGGCGTTAATAAACTGATTGGTGTAGGGCAGGAGATATCTTCTTGTTCCGCTCGTTTTGATGATGATCTCGAACGCTACTTCTTCCCTAATACAGAAGCACTCCTTGCATCCAATATACTTAAATCGCTTCATTCGGAAGTGATTCTGGTGAAAGGTTCCCGCGTGTTCAACTTTGATTTGGTATCCGAAGCCCTCGAATTGAAGGTACATGAAACCATTCTTGAAGTAAATCTCGGAGCGATGGTAGCCAACTTGAACCATTACCGTTCTATGCTTCGCCATCCGGAAACAAAGATGATCTGTATGGTGAAAGCATCAGCTTACGGAGCCGGTTCGTATGAAATTGCCAAGAGTTTACAGGAACACCATGTCGATTATCTGGCTGTAGCCGTTGCTGACGAAGGTTCCGAACTCCGCAAGGCAGGCATTACCGCCTCTATTATCATTATGGACCCGGAACTTACTGCATTCAAAACCATGTTTGATTATAAACTGGAACCGGAAGTCTATAATTTCCATCTGCTTGACGCACTCATCAAAGCTGCGGAGAAAGAAGGAATCACCAACTTCCCCATTCATGTGAAACTTGATACAGGTATGCACCGTTTGGGCTTTGCGGTAGAGGATATTCCATTGCTTATCCGTCGTTTGAAGAATCAGAGCGCGGTGATTCCCCGTTCGGTATTCTCTCATTTTGTAGGAAGTGATTCGTCACAGTTCGACGCTTTCACCCGCGGACAGATTGAATTGTTCGAGAAAGGTTCGCAAGAATTGCAGGCCGCCTTCTCTCATAAGATTCTCCGTCATATCTGTAATACGGCAGGAATCGAGCGTTTCCCCGAAGCACAGTACGATATGGTGCGCTTGGGAATCGGACTTTATGGAGTCAGCCCGATAGACAATTCGATAATACATAATGTAAGTACGCTCAAGACCACCATCCTTCAGATCCGGGATGTTCCTCAAGAAGATACGGTAGGATATAGCCGGATGGGGCATTTGGTACGCCCTTCACGCATTGCAGCTATTCCTATCGGTTATGCGGATGGACTGAACCGCCACTTGGGACGCGGCAACGCCTATTGCCTGGTGAACGGAAAGAAAGCTCCTTATGTGGGGAATATCTGTATGGACGTCTGCATGATCGATGTGACGGATATTGATTGTCGGGAAGGCGATCAGGCTATCATCTTCGGTGATGATCTGCCGATTACGGTGTTGTCCGATAAGCTGGAAACGATTCCTTATGAAGTGTTGACAAGTATATCGACACGGGTGAAACGGGTATATTATCAGGATTAATTCACCACAGATTACACGGATTCACACAGATTGAAGAGAATATATAGTAGCAATAAATCGAAAGATAAGCTATAAATCTGTGTGAATCCGTGTAATCTGTGGTGAAAATGATTATATTTGCAGCAACTATTAAAAACCTCTTATATCAAATAAACTTATGACAAACTTATTATTGTTAGGCTTTTTGCCCAGTGGTTCCGAATGGATTATTATCGCTTTGGTTATCCTTCTTCTTTTTGGTGGAAAGAAAATTCCTGAACTGATGCGCGGATTAGGCAAAGGCGTAAAGAGCTTCAAAGACGGTGTAAACGAAGCGAAAGATGAAATAAACAAGGCTAAAGACGAGTTGGACAAACCTGTAGATCCTTCTAAGAACTAAAAGAGCACAACATACGGATGGCAGAAATGACCTTTTGGGATCATTTGGACGAATTGCGTAAGGTACTTTTTCGGGTAGTTGGAGTTTGGTTTGTATTGGCAATAGGCTATTTTATTGCTATGCCCTACCTCTTCGACCATGTAATACTTGCGCCTTGCCACAATGATTTCATATTCTACGATTTATTACGGCATATCGGTAAAACATTTGATTTGACCGATGACTTCTTCACGCAACAATTTTATGTGAAGCTGGTCAATATCAACTTGGCTGCTCCTTTCTTTATTCACATGTCGACAGCATTTTGGATGTCGGTGGTGACGGCTATGCCTTATATCTTTTTTGAAATATGGCGTTTCATCAATCCCGCCCTTTATCCGAATGAGAGAAAGGGCGTGCGTAAAGCATTGACTATCGGAACACTGATGTTCTTCATCGGTGTACTGTTGGGCTACTTTATGGTTTATCCGTTGACTCTCCGTTTCCTTTCTACTTATCAGTTGAGTTCGGAAGTGGAGAATATCCTGTCGCTCAATTCTTATATCGACAATTTTATGATGCTGATTCTCTGCATGGGATTGGCTTTTGAACTTCCATTGGTTACATGGTTGCTTTCTTTAATGGGAGTGGTCAACAAGTCCTTCCTGCGGAAATACCGCCGTCATGCGGTTGTCGTCATAGTGATAGCTGCTGCTATTATTACTCCGACGGGAGACCCGTTCACCTTGAGTGTTGTTGCTATTCCGCTTTATCTGTTGTACGAGATGAGTATTTTGATGATAAAGGACAAGAAGAAAACAGAAGAGGAAGTTGAAGATGAAGCTGGAGATGAAGTTGCCCTGTCCGAAGAGTGAAGCGATAGAATCTTATGAAATCCTTTTAGCAGTTTGCCGGACGGAAGATGCTTATCTTGCCGTAGGATATAAGCAAATGCGCGACTTGCTGGAGCGTATTTGTCGCGCGCAAATGCAAAACGAAAGCTTACAGATGACCGACCTTTCCGCACGAATCAGTTTCGTGGCGGCTAAGGTCGGTCTTTCTGTTGCAGAGCAGAACCGGCTGCATACTTTCCGGCTCACTTCGAATGCTATCTTGAACCGCCAGCAGGAGCCCAACCGGGAACAACTCTTGCGCGATGCGAAAACATTAGCTTTCTTTATTCGTAAACTCCTGGAAGAGGATATTCCCTTGGAATTATACCGCCTACTTCCGCGTGCGGATGCTACCTACCTGGTTGCGCCTCCTGCCCGCGAACGAGTGCAGCGAATGCGTGTCTGCTTCCAGTATGCCGACGAGCAATATTTGTATGTGACTCCCTTGGACGAAGTCTCGGAGAAACCATATTTAGTTCGTTATAATATCCCTCAAATCAATGAAGAGTTTGCAGAAACGTGCAAACTGCTTTGGCGTCATGCCCAGGTCAATTTATTGGATGTTGCAGTGGATGAGGCGGGAATCCTGACTCCTTCTTTCATTGTACTCGAACCGGATTATTTACTTGACATCAGTTCTTTGGCAGAGTGTTTCCGTGATTACGGGCATCATCCGGCCAATTATTTTCTTTCCCGTCTTCAACCGATCGAAAATGCCCGGCCTCTGTTACTGGGAAATATAGCCAATCTTTTCCTGGACGAATGGATTCATGCGAAGAGTGAAGACATAGATTATCGTACCTGTATGCAGAAAGCCTTCCGGCGTTATCCTATTGAGCTGGCTGCCTGTTCCGATTTGCGCGACAAAGAGAAAGAACGCCAATTCTTTGAGGACTGCAAACTGCACTTCGATCATATTCGTGAAACGGTCAATGATACCTTTCATGCAGCCGGTTATGAACTGGACAAGACGGATGCCGTGCTCGAACCTTCTTATATCTGTGAAGCACTCGGACTTCAGGGACGTCTCGACTATATGCAGCGGGACATGTCTTCTTTCATAGAAATGAAATCCGGCAAGGCGGATGAATACGCTATCCGGGGCAAGGTAGAGCCGAAGGAGAATAATAAAGTACAGATGTTACTTTATCAAGCAGTCTTGCAATATTCGATGGGAATGGATCACCGGAAAGTGAAAGCCTATTTGCTTTATACCCGTTATCCGCTTCTTTATCCCTCCCGTCCTTCGTGGGCGATGGTGCGTCGGGTGATTGATTTGCGTAACCGCATTGTGGCCGATGAATATGGCGTCCAATTACGCAACAGTCTGGAATATACGGCACAAAAACTGGAAGAAATCAATGCCTCCACCTTGAATGAAAGAGGATTGAAAGGACGTTTTTGGGAAACATACCTGCGTCCTTCTATTGATAACTTTCAATCGAAACTGAAAGCTCTTTCTCCACTGGAAAAGAATTACTTCTATGCGGTGTACAACTTTATTACAAAGGAACTTTATACCTCAAAATCCGGTGATGTGGATTATGAAGGACGTACCGGGGCAGCTTCTTTATGGCTTTCTACATTAGCGGAGAAATGCGAGGCCGGAGAAATCATCTATGATTTGAGAATAAAGGAGAATCATGCTGCCGATGAACATAAAGCCGGACTTACTTTTTCTTTCTTTAAAAAGGAAAAGGCTGGGAAAACTTTGTTGAATGAGTCTGCCGTAAATGACATTACCGGAGATAAAGCTATTGGAAATGATATTACCGGAAATGAAGCCTCTGCAAGTAAGACTGTCAGCAGTGAAGCTCTTGAAACAGAGACTTCTCTCCCTAATTTCCGTCAAGGCGACGCCATTATCCTTTATGAACGTAACCGCGATACAGATAACGTCACCAATAAAATGGTTTTCAAGGGTAATATTGAATACCTGACAGAAAACGAAATAAGTATTCGCTTACGTGCTACCCAGCAGAACCCATCCGTACTTCCTGCCGAAAGCCTTTATGCGATAGAACATGATACAATGGATACAACATTCCGCTCGATGTATCAGGGGTTATATATTTATCTTTCTGCAAGGAAGGAACGTCGTGACTTGTTGCTGTCACAGCGTCCTCCTCGGTTTGATGAATCATTGGATTCCATGATTTCCCGTTCGGAAGACGATTTTACGCGAATCGCCCTGAAAGCAAAAGCCGCACAGGATTATTTCCTTCTTATCGGGCCTCCGGGAACAGGCAAAACTTCATGTGCCCTGAAGAAAATGGTAGAGACTTTTCATGCAGATAAAGATGCGCAGATTCTTTTGCTTTCATACACCAACCGGGCTGTCGATGAGATATGCAAGTCGCTGGCTTCCATTGCTCCGGCTGTTGATTTTATACGTGTGGGAAGTGAATTATCATGTGATGAAGCCTACCGCGGGCATCTGATTGAAAATGAATTATCCTCTTGTAACCGTCGTTCGGAAGTGTACGAACGCATCCGGAATTGTCGGATTATTGTGGGAACGGTAGCGGCTATTTCCGGCAAACCGGAACTGTTTCGTTTGAAGCATTTTGATGTAGCCATTATTGATGAGGCTACCCAAATATTGGAACCGCAGTTGTTGGGTATCCTCTGTGCACGTGGAGAAGACGGAAAAGATGCAATAGATAAGTTTGTCTTGATCGGAGATCATAAACAACTGCCTGCTGTGGTACAGCAAAATACGGAGCAATCGGCCATTTATGATGAATCTTTACTGTCTATCGGGTTGACCAATTTGAAAGATTCCTTGTTTGAACGCCTCTACCGGAACTGTACTGCAACGGTTCATCGCTCCTACGATATGCTGTGCCGTCAAGGGCGAATGCATCCGGAAGTTGCTTTGTTTGCTAATCGTGCCTTTTATGGAGGGCGTCTGATCCCTGTCGGCCTGCCTCACCAAATAGAATCATCCGATACCATCTGTCGTTTGGCTTTTTATCCCTCTGTGCCGGAGAAGGCCGGAGCATCTGCAAAGATCAACTATTCGGAAGCACGTATTGTTGCCGACTTAGCTGCTCGCATTTATGAAGATCATCAGACAGATTTTGACGAATCCCGTACTTTAGGAATCATTACCCCTTACCGGAGTCAGATAGCATTGATAAAAAAAGAAATAGAATCATTAGGTATTCCAGCTCTGAACCGAATTCTAGTTGACACAGTAGAACGGTTCCAGGGAAGCGAGCGTGATGTAATAATCTATTCCTTCTGTGTCAACTACCCTTACCAACTAAAATTTCTATCCAATCTGACGGAAGAAGAGGGTGTTTTGATCGACCGGAAACTGAATGTTGCCTTGACCCGTGCAAGAAAACAGATGTTCATTACAGGAGTTCCCGAGCTCCTCGAACGCAATCCACTCTATAAAAGTTTATTAAAATTAATAGAAAGCTTCTGAAAAATTGCATCATTTTGCAGATGTTAGTTTTTATTCTCTCTTTATGCAATTCATTAACACCTCTATGTTGAACAAACGCCTATATTTGCAACACGTTTTTTTCATAGAGATTTAGATTTAAGGTTAGAAGAATTGTGGAAGTCGTGAGACTTCCCTTTTTTTCATCTTAACGTTTACTATACTTCATTATAGGAATGCAAAAACACTGTTTCTAGTGTTTCGGTTAAAAATTTTGCAGGAGGATGATGCAGGATAAGTAAACCTAAAAAGCCTTCTTCGTGAGAAGAGGCTTTTTTATTTTTTCATTTTTCATTTTTTTGAATAATTGGTTAAAACAAAAGAGTAACTCGGCGACGAGTTACTCTTTTGTTTTTAACGATTCTATCTGTTCGAATAGATTTACTCTAATACGATAGGTTTGTATTTCGGAACTAATGCCTTCATGATAACCCAACCCAACAGATAAGCTACTGCACATACGCAGAAGATAACGAAATATCCGGCTGGTTTGCCTTCGAATCCCATGAATGTCATGGCTGGGTGTACGAATTGTGCTCCTTGTTCGAGTAATTCTTTTGTCATTTCCACCTCTTTGCCGTCGATCATCGTTGTTCCGGAAGCATATACGAACAAGTTACCTGCCACTTTCTGAAGAATCATAGAGCCTACGCCTCCTGCCATACCACCTATACCGGTGATACTTGCAATAGCTGTTCTTGGGAACATATCGCCTACGGTAGAGAATATATTGGCCGACCAGGATTGATGAGCAGCTCCACCAATACCGATTAAGATAACCGGGAACCATGGAGAAACAGTACCTAACGGTTGTGCTAACAGTACAACCAGCGGGAAGAAGGCGAAGATTAGCATCGCTTTCATACGGGCTGCATACGGATTCATACCTGTTCTGTTGATGAAGATAGTAGGTAATTTACCACCATAGATAGATAACATAGTCACTGCATAAAGCGTAAAGATCAACGCCATACCCAGCGGGTCGGAGGTTTTGATACCGAATTGTGTATTCAGATAAGACGGAGTCCAGAAAAGGAAGAACCACCATACGCCGTCAGTCATGAACTTACCGAAGACAAAGGCCCATGTTTGTTTGTAGCTGAAACATTGCCAGAACTTCATTCTCTTTTCATCTTTCTCGTCTGTCATTGGAGCACTGCCTGCTTCGCGGTGGTCTTGCTCGATATAGTCAAGCTCTGCCTGATTGACATGTTTGCTTTTCGACGGGGCATCGTACATAAATATCCAGAAGCCCATCCAAATAAAGCCAAGTCCACCAATTACGATAAATGCCATTTCCCAACCGAACATTTTTGCCAGGATAGGAATGGTAAGAGGAGCGATCAATGCTCCGATAGATGCACCGGCATTGAAGATAGAAGTAGCATAAGCACGGTCTTTTTTAGGGAAGTACTCTGCAGTTACTTTAATAGCAGCAGGGAAGTTACCGGCTTCTCCTAAAGCAAGGATACAGCGGGCGGCGAGGAAGCAGTACATACTGACCGTAGCAATAGTCACTACCACATCTCCTGTGGCACCGGCCAGTTCTGCTGCACTATGAAGTCCAACTTGTGCTTCTGTAACAATACCACAAACGGCATGAAGACAAGCACCTGCCGACCATACACCGATAGCCCATAGAAAACCTTTTTTAGTTCCCATCCAGTCGACAAAACGACCGGCAAACAGCATACATATAGCGTATACAATGGAGAAAACAGAAGTAATAGTACCGTAGTGAGATTCGTCCCAGTGGAATTCCGGTTTGATAAATTCATCCCACGTCAATGAGAGAACCTGACGGTCGAGATAGTTAACTGTAGTAGCAAAAAATAGCATAGCACAGATGGTCCATCTGTAGTTTGTCATCTTTTCGCCTGTTTTTTGAAATGCATTCATGATAATGGATTTAAATAGATTTTGTTTCGTTGACAAAGGTCGGTATTTCGACTGAATTTTATTTGTAAAAATTGGTCAAAATCATGTATTATTCGTTGCATTATATATGCTATTTGTTTCAAAGGATATAAAAATGTCTCATAGCATTATCATTTGTAACGTTGGGGGTAATACAGAAAGAAGATAAACGAGTTTGTGAATCAAGAGCAAATGCGTCTAATCTTTTAGACGCAGATGACGCGGATAATGCGGATTCTTATTTTTGATCCGTGCTATCCGCGTTATCTGCGTCTGAAAAATTATATGTCATACAGGAATACGCAACGGTTAGCGCATTTCTGTATATTTGATCTTGTCCATGTCTCCGTAGTCGAGGTTTTCACCTGCCATACCCCAGATAAACATGTAGTTGCTTGTTCCGGCAGCAGCGTGGATAGACCATTCCGGTGACATAATAGCCTGCTCGTTCTGCATCCATACGATGCGTTCTTCTTGAGGTTCGCCCATGAAGTGGCAGATAGCATTTCCTGCCGGTACATTGAAGTAGAAGTATGCTTCTACACGACGAGAGTGAGTGTGTGCCGGCATGGTGTTCCATACGCTACCCGGTTTCAACTCTGTCAGTCCCATCTGCAATTGGCAAGGACCTTCCTCAAGTACGTTGTTAACAATCAACTGGTTGATAACGCGGTCGTTGCTTTCTTCCAGCTTTCCGGCAGCGAATGAGTTTGCTTTCAGAGAACCTTTACGTCCGTCGATAGTAATCAATTGAGTCTTGTATTCCTTGTGGGCAGTAGCCGAGTTGATGTAAAATTTGGCAGGATTGCTGGAATCTTTGCTCTTGAAAGTCACTTTTTGCTTGCCTCTACCTACGTACAGGGCATCTTTGAATTTCAGCGTATATTCTTTACCGTCTACGGTTACGATACCTTCGCCACCAATGTTGATGACACCCAGTTCGCGGCGTTCGAGGAAGAATTTAGATTTCAGCGGGTCGATTGTTTCAAGTACCAATTCTTTTGTTGCAGGTACTGCGCCACCGAAGATCAGACGGTCGTACATAGAATAAGTAACGTTGATTTCGTTCGGAACCATTACTTTTTCCATCAGGAAGCTACTGCGCAAGCGGTTAGTATCATACGTTTTCACGTCTTGCGGACTGCAAGCCACTTGCATCTTGTAATTCACCTGGGCGGAGGCAGACATTGCTGCAATACCCAACATCATTGCAATTGCTAATTTTTTCATCTTTCGAGTTTTTTATTGAGTTATATATTATATACCACTTATTATTATCAGTTAAAGGCTTTTCGACTTATTCCTTATTACTGTTCAATGCGTTCTTTGCGTCGTTTCTAGTCATGCGGATACGGTTGTAGATAGCCATTCCGAGTGCCAGTGCCACGAGGATGGCAGGGCCGATAATCTTCAGACTGTAAGTCAGGTGGAAGATACCCCAGCAGAAGAGACTGGAAGCAAAGTCAAGCGCGCCGCCTTCAAAGCCCGCAGGGATATTTACTGTCGGGTCGCCTGTTGCTTCGTATACATCTTTAGCGGCCAGTGTGAAGAAGCCTGCCAGTTCTGTTACGAAATACAGACCTACGATCAATGCTACCAGACCGATAATAAATGATTTCACTACGTTACCTTTCGTAATAGGCAGAATCATCGGGAACAGGTAGAACATACCTGCCAGAGAAGCCAGCGGTAAGAAACGGTTGCCCGGAAGGATAACAGCCAGGAAGATAGTGACAGGGATCAACAGCAGAGATACCACCAGAGTAGTCGGGTGACCGATAACCAGTGCAGGGCTCATACCGATGCTTAGTCCGGTGTTACTTTTATATTTTTTAGCGATCAGTTCGCGGGTAGCGTCAGAGATCGGTTTCAAACCTTCGATAAAGAGGCTGGTGATACGTGGAATCAATTCCATCACCGCACCCATTTTGATACCCAGTCCTAATATACTTGGAATACTGTCTACTACTTCTTTCCAGCTTCCGCAGCCCAATGCACCGATACCGCAACCAATTACGATACCCAAAAACAGCGGTTCACCCATCAATCCGAATTTCTTTTTCATACCTTCAGAATCGATATTCAGCTTGTCGAATCCCGGAATTTTATCCAATAGTTTATTGATTACAATAGCAAACGGAACGAAACTTTGGCAGAACGGTTGAGGAATAGAGATACCGTCCATTTTATCATAGAACTTCTGGAAAGCAGGAGCAGTCATATCAGCCATTACCAGTGTAATGATGTAACAGATGATGGCAGCGAAGAATCCCCAATAGATATTGTCGGAAGCGAAGTACACGATAGCACCGATAAATGCGAAGTGCCAATAGTTCCAAAGGTCGATATTAACGGTACGGGTTGTTTTGGTAAGCAACATTAATAAGTTAACTCCCAAGCAAACAGGGATGATGAAAGCACCGACTGAAGTGTTGTAAGCTACCGCCGCAGCAGAAGGCCAACCCATGTCGAAAATTCCCAATTCCAATCCGTAGATTTCAACCATTTTACTTAATGCCGGACCCAGACTGCTGGTGAGCAATGCCGTCACTACTGATAAACCAACGAAACCGACACCAACCAACAAACCGCTCTTCAGCGCTTTGGGAAGTTTAATACCGATACATACTCCTAAAATCGTGAAAATGATTGGCATCATTACTGCCGCTCCAAGACCGATAATGTACTTAAATACTTCTTCCATTCTGTTCTATTTTTTTCTCTGTTTTAATGATAAATTACCTGTGTTTCCCCAGAGGGTATTAGTTGTAAACCGTGCCAAAAGTAAGACCTTTTTTGCTTTCTTCCAAAACGAAACTCTTAATTTATGAGATATTGCATCAAAAATGGACATTTTTGACGTTTGCGTGCACAAAATTAGTCGTTTCCGTGCACGAAAAACAAAAAATGCACCTACTTGACTAAAAAATCCCACTGGGTTTGGAGGAAAAACACTACTTTCGTACCGTGAAAAAAGACTATGTTGAATCCTTAAAATAACAAACCATGAGACGAACTCCTTTTTATAATTTTTTTATAGTGGCTTTATTGGTTACAATGACCGCTTCTGTATCGGCACAACAGGTAGACAGCAAACTTCCCTGGTCTGTGCGACTGACTGAATCGGAAATGATCCGTTACCCCGAATCCTGGCAGCTCGACTTTCAGCCGAAACTGAAGTGGGATTATTGCCACGGACTTGAACTGGGAGCCATGCTCGATGTGTACGACGCTTATGGCGACAAGAAAATTCGCGATTACGCTATCGCGTATACGGATACAATGGTGCACGAAGACGGAAGCATTACCGCTTATAAATTAACCGATTACAGTCTCGACCGCATCAACTCCGGAAAAATCCTTTTCCGTATCTATGAGCAGACCAAGAATCCTAAATATAAGAAAGCGCTCGACCTGCTTTATAGCCAGTTTGAAGGACAACCGCGTAATGAGGACGGTGGTTTTTGGCATAAAAAGATTTATCCCCACCAAATGTGGCTGGACGGAATTTACATGGGAGCTCCTTTCTACGCGGAGTATGCATTCCGTAATAATCTTCCGCAGGACTATGCAGATGTAATCAACCAGTTTGTCACTTGTGCCCGTCATACGTACGATCCTAAAAATGGTCTTTATCGTCATGCGTGCGATGTAAGCCGCACCGAACGTTGGGCGGACCCGGTGACCGGACAGTCGAAACATACGTGGGGACGTGCAATGGGATGGTATGCGATGGCATTGGTGGATGTGCTCGAATTTATTCCGCAGCATGAAGCCGGAAGAGATTCCCTGCTTGATATATTGAATAATGTAGCTGTGCAGGTGAAGAAACTTCAGGATCCGAAGACCGGAGGATGGTATCAGGTGATGGACCGGAGTGGTGATAAGGGTAATTACGTAGAATCTTCCTGTTCCGCTATGTTCATTTATTCGCTCTTTAAGGCGGTTCGTTTGGGATATATTGATAAGTCTTATCTGGATGTGGCATTGAAGGGCTACAAAGGATTCCTGGATAATTTTATCGAAGTGGACAAGAACGGATTAGTAACCATCACCAAGGCTTGTGCAGTGGCAGGATTGGGAGGAAAGGTCTATCGTTCCGGCGATTATGACTATTATATTAATGAAACTATCCGCAATAACGATCCTAAAGCCGTAGGACCTTTTATTATGGCTAGCTTGGAATACGAACGTTTACAAAAGTAATTTCCGACAATGAAAAGGAGTATTTTTAAAGGAATGATGTGTTTGCTTCTACTGGGTGTGGGAGCAACATCTGTTTATGCACAACAACAGCAACGCAAAGACACATTAGTCGTGGCACGCGACGGGACAGGGGAGTATCGTAACATTCAGGAAGCCGTGGAAGCTGTCCGCGCTTTTATGGATTATACGGTGACGATCTATATCAAGAACGGTATATACAAAGAAAAACTGGTCATTCCTTCCTGGGTAAAGAATGTGCAATTAGTGGGCGAAAGCGCAGAAAAAACGATTATCACTTATGATGACCATGCCAATATCAATAAGATGGGTACTTTCCGCACCTATACGGTAAAAGTGGAGGGAAATGACATCACTTTCAAAGACCTGACGATTGAAAATAATGCGGCTCCACTGGGGCAAGCGGTAGCTCTTCACACCGAAGGTGACAGACTGATGTTTGTCAACTGTCGTTTCCTGGGAAATCAGGATACTATTTATACAGGAACCGAAGGAGCGCGTCTCTTATTCACAAATTGCTATATTGAAGGAACTACCGATTTTATTTTTGGTCCTTCCACCGCTTTATTCGAATATTGTGAACTGCATAGTAAACGTGATTCGTATATCACTGCAGCTTCCACTCCTCAAAGTGAAGAATTCGGTTATGTATTTAAAAACTGTAAGCTGACGGCCGCTCCGGGAGTGAAAAAAGTATATTTGGGTCGTCCGTGGCGTCCTTATGCGGCAACGGTCTTTATCAATTGTGAGTTTGGTAATCATATCCGTCCCGAAGGATGGCACAATTGGAAGAATCCGGAGAACGAAAAGACAGCCCGTTATGCCGAATTCGGAAATACGGGTGCGGGCGCAGATACTTCCGGGCGTGTGGCATGGGCTAAACAGTTGACAAATAAGGAGGCAATGAAGTATACTCCGCAAAATATCTTTAAGGAAAGCAGTAATTGGTATCCCTATAAATAAAAATACGTAGGTTTTCCGACTGTTTATGCAGCTTGAAATTTTTGTTTCCGGGCTTGGCTCTTTGCTTTCCCTAGCTTAAAACTCCTGTTCCAAGGCAGGAAACTGCAGTTTCCCTATGTGGGAACTGTCGTTTCTCTACGTGGAAACTAGCATTTCTTCCCGGGGAAACTGTAGTTCCTATACGTGGAAACTGAATTTGCCTGCGTGCAAAACAGGATTATATAAGGTGTTGCAGATAAACATCTGCAACGGTATCTGCAACAGTATCTGCAACGCTGCAATCGGTTGATTGCAAGTAAGATACAAGCAAAACGTTGCAGGTGGCAGATAAAAACAAAAAATAAAACTCGTAGGAGGGGATGAAGAATATGAAAACACTTAGGGTTAAAATGGTAGGGCTACTTGCAACGGCTCTTATTCTTTTTTCTGCATTTCGTGCAGACAAACCGGTCATCACTATCTTTATGATAGGTGATTCGACAATGGCTAACAAGAAAATAGATGGAGGAAATCCCGAACGTGGTTGGGGAATGGTACTTCCCGGATTCTTCTCCGAAGACATACGGATAGACAATCATGCCGCCAACGGTCGAAGTTCCAAGAGCTTTATCAGCGAAGGACGCTGGGAAAAAGTAATTTCTAAAGTGAAGAAAGGAGATTATGTCTTTATCCAGTTCGGCCATAATGATGAGAAAGCAGACTCTACCCGTCACACCGATCCAGGTAGTACTTTTGATGAAAATCTTCGTCGGTATGTGAATGAAACCCGCGCCAAAGGTGGAATACCGGTATTGTTCAACTCTATCGTCCGTCGAAACTTCGTACAGCCGAAGGATGATGCCATCGCAAAAGATGTCCGCCGCACACCGGGGGAAAAGGAACAACCGAAAGAAGGAACCGTTTTGTTCGATACGCATGGTGCCTATCTGGATGCTCCCCGTAATGTGGCAAAGGAACTGGGAGTGACTTTCATCGACATGAACAAAGTCACCCACGACCTGGTGCAGGGACTTGGACCAGTAGAATCAAAGAAACTATTCATGTTTGTCGAACCCAATCAGGTGCCGGCTTTCCCGAAAGGTCGTGAAGACAATACTCACTTAAACGTATACGGAGCACGAACAATTGCCGGACTGGCAGTGGATGCTATCGGCAAGAAAATTCCGGAACTGGCGAAATATATCCGTCAATTCGATTATGTAGTGGCCCAAGACGGTAGCGGTGATTTCTTTACCGTGCAGGAAGCTATCAATGCTGTTCCCGATTTTCGCAAAGACGTCCGTACCACTATCCTGATTCGTAAAGGAACTTATAAAGAGAAGCTCATCATTCCTGAATCCAAGATTAATATCTCTTTGATTGGAGAAGACGGTGCGATACTGACTTATGACGGTTTTGCAAACAAGAAAAATGTATTCGGCGAGAACATGGGAACTTCCGGTTCGTCCAGCTGTTACATCTATGCCCCCGATTTTTATGCGGAGAATATCACATTCGAGAACTCATCAGCTCCTGTAGGACAGGCAGTTGCCTGTTTCGTATCTGCCGATCGTGTCTATTTTAAGAACTGTCGTTTCCTCGGCTTCCAGGATACCCTCTATACATACAGCAAGCAAAGCCGCCAATATTATGAAGACTGCTACATCGAAGGAACGGTAGATTTTATCTTCGGTTGGTCTACGGCTGTTTTCAACCGTTGCCACATTCATAGCAAACGGGATGGTTATGTCACCGCTCCCTCTACCGATAAAGGGAAAAAATATGGCTATGTATTCTATGATTGCAAACTGACTGCGGAACCGGAAGCCACAAAAGTGTATCTGTCCCGTCCCTGGCGTCCGTATGCACAAGCTGTATTCATCCGTTGCGAACTGGGGAAACACATTCTTCCCGTTGGCTGGAACAACTGGGGCAAGAAGGAAAACGAGAAAACTGTCTTTTATGCCGAATATGAAAGTCGGGGCGAAGGAGCCCATCCGAAAGCGCGCGCTGCTTTCTCCCAACAATTGAAGAATCTGAAAGGATATGAGATAAATGCAGTTTTGGCAGGAGAAGACGGATGGAATCCGATAGAGAACGGAAATAAACTGATAACGGTAAAGCGTTGATCTGACGAACAGATATGATTGTTTACTCAAGTTTCGGAAGTAGTTTAATAGGCTGAAAGCCTTCTATTATATAGCGTAGGGCATTGCCCTACGTGATAGGTATACGCCAAACATAAGCCCTGAAAGGGCGGAACTGCATATGCTCAACTGGTACACTACTTTATTGAGCTGGTACAACTTTATCGATCTGGTACAACTGATAGTCAATATGCCTCTGCAATGAAACAAAAATCAAGTGAATTTACCCCTGCAATGAAACAAAAAATAGGTAAATTTACCTCTGCAATGAAACAAATTTGTATATTTGTAACTGTAAATAAACAAATTACGATATGTTTGAACGAAGGATACAGAATCAGTTGCATGAGTGGGCAGAGAAAAATAATAGAAAACCTCTGATATTGAGAGGAGCCCGCCAAGTAGGGAAGACCACTATTGTTGAGCAGTTCGGCAAAGAGTTTGATAATTTCCTGTCTTTGAACCTTGAAAAGAAAGAGGCGAAGGATTTGTTTGAGTCTACTGATGATGTAAAGATGCTGCTGCCTTTATTGTTTTTGTATGATAATAAGCCGCAGAGGCCGGGACGAACCCTGCTTTTTATCGACGAGATACAGTCGTCGCCACAAGCTGTTGCATTGTTGCGGTACTTTTACGAGGAATTGCCGGAGTTGTATGTTATTGCAGCAGGTTCTCTTCTGGAAAATATGTTGGACAAACACATCTCGTTGCCTGTAGGACGGGTGGAGTATATGGCTTTGCATCCGTGTTCCTTTATTGAATTTCTTCAGGCAATAGGAGAGGGACGGTTTGTAGATTGGATTTTGGAAGCACGCTTGCCGGAGGCTTTCCATCAACAATTAATGCTACTTTTTAATAGTTATGCACTGATAGGCGGGATGCCCGAAATTGTAGCGAGGTATGCTGCTAACCGAGATGTTGTATCCTTGTCCGATACTTACAATCAACTGCTAAATGCCTACAAGAATGATGTGGAAAAGTATGCGGAGACAAACACGCAAGCTGCGGTGATTCGTTACATACTGGAAGAAGGTTGGGGATATGCAGGGCAAACTGTCACTTTAGGAGGATTTGCACAGTCCGCTTACAAAGCCCGTGAAACGGGCGAGGCTTTCCGTACTCTGGAAAAAGCATTGTTGCTGGAGTTGGTATATCCTACCACTCATACGATAATGCCAGCTACCACAGATTTGAAACGCGCTCCTAAATTGATCTGGCTGGATACAGGACTAGTAAATTATGCGGCTGAAATACAAAAAGAATATCTTCTTAGTAAAGATTTGACAGATACATGGAGAGGTATGGCTGCCGAACAAATCGTTGCGCAGGAATTAAAAGCTCTTTCCAACGAAGTAGGTAAGAAGCAAAAGTTTTGGGTACGGGCTAAAAGGGGGAGTTCTGCTGAAGTGGACTTTGTATACATATATGGCGGGAAAATCATTCCAATTGAAGTGAAAAACGGACACAACGCCCACTTAAAATCCATTCATCAGTTTATGAATGAAACGGAGCATGATTTGGCAGTTCGAATCTGGTCGGGGAATTATGCTATAGACGAAGTTACTACTAATGAGGGAAAACATTTCAAACTTATCAACCTTCCTTTTTACATGATAGCCGCATTGCCTAATATTTTAAAAAAAATAGAGACATAAGTCATGTTGGCCTGATTCTGTTAAATAGCCGCTAAAGATTGCATGATACTACAAGTATTTTTCTATCTTTACGCCACAGAACCAAGTGATATGATGAAGAAAACCTTAATTTCAGTAATTCTTTTGTTAGCTATTGCGTTCTCAACATACGCGCAACAGCACTGTTTTTTCACCCACTATTCTACTGAAGATGGATTATCCCAAAATACGGTGATGAACATCTTGCAGGATCACAAAGACAACCTTTGGTTTGCCACCTGGGATGGTATCAACCGTTTCAACGGTTATACTTTCAAAACATACAAGGCCCGTCAGGGAAACTACATCAGTCTGACCAATAACCGTGTAGACCGTATGTATGAAGATCGTTACGGCTTTCTGTGGTTGCTGACTTATGACAACCGTGTCCATCGTTTCGACCCGAAGACAGAGACATTCGAGCAAGTGCCTGCTGCCGGAGAAGAGGGGAGTGCTTTCAATGTGCATACCATTGAAGTGATGCCGAACGGAACCGTCTGGCTGCTAACGGAAAACGATGGAGCTATCCGCATCCTGACGCATCCGGATGAGAATAATCGCTTGACATGGGATATTTATTCCAGCAAGACAGAACTGTTTCCTTCTTTACATGTATTCAAAGTTCATCAGGATAAAGCCGGCAATGACTGGTTGTTGACGGATAATGGCCTCGGTATGATCCATCCCGGAAAGAAAGAGCCGGATTCTTATTTTACGGAGACAAAAGGAAAGTTTGGCGGAATGAATCAGGCTTTCTATGCTGTGCAGGAACGCGATAAAGATATTTGCTTCGCCTCGGATCATGGACGCATCTGGTCTTATCAGAAAGAAAGCGGAGAGTTTACGTTGATCGAGCTTCCCACAAAAGGACAGATAACCTCCATTCATCCCATTGCACCGGACGTATCCGTTATTACTACCGATTCGGATGGCTTCTTTACTTACAACCTGCGAACAAAAACAAACGTACATTACTCGTTCCTGGCTTGTAAGGCGTTACCCGCAAAGCCGATCCTTTCTGCTTATGTAGACCGTTCTTCGGAAGTGTGGTTCGAACAGGAAGAACCGGGTGTTGTAGCTCATTTTAATCCCTCGACCGGAGTGGTGACCCGTGAACAAATTCCAATAGAATATAGTAATCCCGAACGTTCCCGTCCGGCTTTTCATATCCATGAAGACGTAAACGGTTATCTTTGGGTACATCCTTACGGAGGAGGTTTCTCTTACTTCGATCCTCAAAAAAAATGCTTGGTTCCTTTCTATAACGGACTGGGTAGCCGTGACTGGCGTTTTTCCAATAAGATTCATTCGGCCTTTTCCGACAAACAAGGTAATCTGTGGCTTTGTACCCACTCCAAAGGATTGGAGAAGGTGACTTATCGAAATGTACCCTTTGCGATGATGACCCCTATGCCTCATGAACACGAATCGTTGCATAATGAGGTGCGTGCCCTGTGTGAAGACAAACTGGGTAATTTGTGGGTTGGCTTGAAAGACGGCATACTTCGTATGTATGATGCCGACAAAACTTATAAAGGATATCTCACCGAAAGCGGCACGATCTCTACCACCGGTACTCCCATGCTGGGAACCGTTTATTTTGTTATTCAGGATTCAAAAGGAATCATCTGGATTGCGACAAAAGGAGACGGACTTGTTCGTGCCGAGCCGACTTCTTCCAACGGAATGTCTTATAAGCTGACCCGTTATCTTCATCGTGAAGATGATATGTACAGTTTGAGCGATAATAATGTATATTGCGTTTATGAAGATCATTATGGTCGTATCTGGCTGGCAACTTTTGCCGGAGGTATCAATTATATCACGGAGAATGAAGCTGGAAAGACATTGTTTATCAATCACCGGAACAACCTGAAAGGTTATCCCATCGATCCTTGTTACAAAGCTCGTTTCATCACTTCCGATAACAACGGACGCTTGTGGGTAGGAACAACTACGGGTGCCGTTGCTTTTGATGAGAATTTTAAGAAACCGGAGGATGTGAAGTTCTATCATTTCTCCCGTATGCCGAATGATACGCAAAGTTTGAGTAATAATGATGTCCATTGGATTATCTCCACCAAGAAAAAGGAACTTTACCTGGCTACTTTCGGCGGCGGACTCAACAAACTGGTATCTATCAGTAAGGACGGTCACGGAGAATTCAAATCATATTCCGTATTGGATGGTCTTCCTTCTGATGTCCTGCTTTCCATCCGCGAAGATAGTAAGCAGAATTTATGGATTAGTACAGAGAATGGAATTTGTAAGTTCATCCCCTCTGAAGAACGTTTTGAAAGTTATGACGAACGTAGTATCACTTTCCCCGTACGTTTTAGTGAAGCCGCTTCGGCATTAACTGCTAAAGGAAGCATGCTTTTCGGTGCCAGTGGCGGAGTCTTTATATTTAATCCTGACTCTATTCGTAAGAGCAGCTATATCCCGCCTATCGTATTCTCCAAACTGACAGTGGCTAATGAGGACATTACCCCCGGCGGCAACTCATTATTGAAAGTGGATATTGACGACACTGATAAATTGGTACTTTCGCATAAAGAGAATATTTTCTCCGTTCATTTCGCGGCACTCGATTATACCAATCCGCAGAATATACAGTATGCTTATATTCTCGACGGATTTGAAAAACAGTGGACCTTTGCCGACAAACAGCGTAGCGTGACTTATACGAATCTTCCGAAAGGAGAGTATGTGCTCCGCGTCCGTTCTACCAATAGCGATGGTGTGTGGGTGGATAACGAACGTATCTTGGATATTGTCATTCTGCCTTCTTTCTGGGAAACGCCGATAGCATACGTGCTTTATATACTTTTCATTCTGATTATTATTCTTGTGGCCGTTTATATCCTGTTCACCATTTACCGGTTGAAGCATGAAGTGTCGGTCGAACAGCAGATTTCGGATATAAAACTGCGCTTCTTTACGAATATATCCCATGAGTTGCGTACTCCGCTTACGTTGATAGCAGGTCCGGTAGAGCAAGTCTTGAAGAATGATAAATTGCCGGCTGATGCCCGCGAACAGTTGGTGGTGGTTGAACGGAACACCAGCCGTATGCTTCGTCTTGTCAATCAGATATTGGACTTCCGTAAGATTCAGAACAAGAAGATGAAGATGCAGGTACAGCGTGTGGACATCGTTCCTTTCGTGCGCAAGGTGATGGATAATTTTGAGGCTGTGGCCGAAGAGCATCGGATTGATTTCCTGTTTCAGACGGAAAAGGAGCATCTTTATCTTTGGGTGGACGCCGATAAGCTGGAAAAGATTGTATTCAACCTGCTTTCCAATGCATTTAAGTATACGCCGAATGGCAAGATGATAACGATGTTTATCCGTGAAGATGAGAATACAGTTTCTATCGGTGTACAAGACCAGGGAATCGGTATCGCGGAAAATAAAAAGAAATCCTTGTTTGTCCGTTTTGAGAATCTGGTAGACAAGAATCTTTTCAATCAGGCTAGTACGGGTATCGGACTTTCATTGGTGAAAGAGCTTGTGGAGATGCACAAGGCTACTATTTCCGTGGATAGTAGTTTGGGAGAAGGAAGTTGTTTCAAAGTCGATTTCCTGAAAGGGAAAGAACATTATGATAAGGAAACCGAGTTTATCTTGGAAGATGCGGAAGCTCCGGTAAGGATGGGGCAAGTGGTGGATATAGCCAACTCCTCCATACAGTCTGAAACGCTGATACCCGATGATTCGGAGAAAATTGAAGCTGTTTATGAGGAAGATGCTGCGAAAGAAGAAAACTCCAAAGAACTGATGTTATTAGTCGAAGATAATCAGGAATTACGTGAATTCTTGCGTAGTATATTTTCTCCGATGTACCGGGTAGTGGAAGCTGCCGATGGTAGGGAAGGAGCAAATAAAGCATTGAAGTATCTCCCGGATATTATTATCAGTGACGTGATGATGCCCGAGAAAGACGGTATCGAAATGACGCGTGAACTGCGTGCGGATATGACAACCAGCCATATACCTATTATCCTGCTTACTGCCAAGACTACGATTGAAAGTAAACTGGAAGGATTGGAATATGGTGCGGATGATTATATCACGAAACCTTTCAGTGCTACCTATCTGCAAGCCCGTGTGGAAAATCTGTTGATGCAGCGTAAGAAACTGCAAAGTTTCTATCGGGATAGCTTGATGCATATCAATATGTCCGTTACTTCCGGTGAATTAGTTGCGTCGACAAAGGCTATGGCTGAAGAGGAAAGAAAGATAGTGCCGGAGAGAGAAGAAGAGCAAGCGCAACTACAGTCACAACAGCAACCGACTATTCCTGATATGTCTCCAAATGACCGTAAGTTTATGGATAAACTGGTGGAATTGATGGAGCAGAACATGGATAATGGAGACCTTGTAGTGGATGATTTGGTACGTGAACTGGCTGTTAGTCGTTCCGTGTTCTTCAAGAAGCTGAAGACATTGACAGGACTGGCACCTATTGAGTTTATCAAAGAAATACGCATCAAGCGTGCTACGCAACTGATTGAAACCGGAGAGTTTAATATGACGCAGATTTCATATATGGTCGGAATCAACGATCCGCGTTATTTTAGCAAATGTTTTAAGGCGCAGGTGGGTATGACACCAACTGAGTATAAGGAAAAAATAGGTCGGTAATACGTAGTAACAATCTCTTTGTTTATTCTATTTTTAGGAAATAAATGATTTAAGAGATTATTCCTATAGACTTCCTAATTCATATATTCCAGACTCAAAGTGTATTTTATATGCTTTGTTTGTAAACGTTCATTTGCTTGGGAGTGTATGTTAAAAAAAGTAGGGCAAGTGTATATATTCAAATATACATTCGCCCTATCTTTTTATATGTTTTTTATGTAAAACCTATATTATTCACTGAACCATTGAGGGTCGCCTGCACGGTTCTTGAATAAAGCGTCTTTAATTTTGAAATTGCCGTTTTCAGGATCTTCAAAGAGTTCGGCAGATGTTTTGCTATATTCGGTGCACATCGCTTGTGCCTCACTGTGCCATGCGCAATCGGTGGTATACCAGTTGTCGGAAGTCTCTTTAACGATACCCTTTATGCTACATAGTTTGTTTTTGGCATCGCTGCTACCACAGTTGGCGAATAAGCAATTTGTGATTCTTATATCGTGTAGTTCCACTTTGTTTACATCAATAAGGTGTTTATTGCTACCTTGAGCACAAGCATAGAATGTACATTGATCGATATTGAATGTGATAGGATGCGTTACATTTTTTGCTGTTGTAAATGTCGCTCCGTTAGTAGCTGCTACATCATTGAATGTGCATTTGCTAATATGAATGGAATTCAGATTTCCCGTCATGTCTTTAGTGTTGATGACACCATACGAACCGATTTCACTGAAGGTGGTATTAGTGAATTCGATGTTGTTGATGGAACAACCTATACCGCCGCCTTGCACACGCAATATACCACGAGTTTTGGATACCTTGCATTTGTCGAAGGAAATGTTTACATCCGTTGTCATGGCATCTTGGTTAATCATGTAATCCTTGTCATTACCATTGTTGTAGAGATTCATGTTATAAAATTTGATAGAAGTCGTGTTTTCTGTGGCTGTCACTTCTTTGGGCTTGAAGTTAGGCTGTACCCCGCCGGAGGCTCCCCAGAAGATGACTGCATTTACTTGTGCTGGGATGCTGAGTTTTTCTGTGCGTTCGAAAGTGCTTCCAGCTGGGAAGACGAGTATTACGTCTCCTTGTTGTTCGGCAAGTACTGCATCAAGGTCGTCGCCTTCTTTCAGGTTGGCTATGGTGTATCCTTCCGGATAGTCTTCTGTAGTTTCAAACTTACAGTTTCCTCTTAACTTCTGGTTGTTATAGATAGAAACTTTATAGGCGGTGGCAGCTTTGAGTCCTGTCAACGTAGCTTGACCTGCATTCTTCTCGTTGGCGGTGATGTCGCGGCGTGTCTCCCCTTCGGTAGATTCGATGAGGAAGTGGGTAACGTCCACTCCTGCAGTCCAGTGGATGGTGGCGTTCTTGCTGGTCACGTTGCTGCTGCTTTCGATAATTTGTTCGCTCTTCGTGGTGAAAGTGCCATCCTCCAAAGTGCACCATTTAGACGGTTGGGCAGATTCGGAACAGGAACGCAGACGCAAGTAATACGTCGTTTGCTCTTCTAGTCCTGTGATACTGTAAGGGCTGCTTGTAATGCCTTTGTCTTCTCCGTAGATGATAGAGCCTTCTTGCAGTTCGTCATTTGTAAATTCGTTTTTATTTACCTCTATGATATAGTAGTCGGTGTTGGGAGTTGCGTTCCAAATAACCTCTGCTTCAAATGTTTGGGGAGTAACCGCAAGATTGTTGCTGCGGAATAAGCGGTTGTATCGTTCGTCCGAACTCCAGTCATTACTTTTGTCGCAAGACGAAAATGAAATAACTGTTAAGCAAATGATGCTTAATAGCGTGTGTATATTTGTACTAATTTTCATAATAATCGTTTTTATCAATTAGAATCCGTATGAATTGGCTAATGTTCCGTTTGATTCTGAAATCGTTTTACTACCTAGTGGAATCAAATGCCTGTTTTTTACGGTCTTGTCCAGACCTGTGCTAACATAGTCCGTTAATCCCGAAAGGTTGGAGTCGTTGGAGGTGCTTCCGTCCTCTTTGAACACTTCTTGCTTTGTAGTTGCGTCTTTCTCTATCTTTCCATTTGGGAAGGTTCCCCAGCCCGGAACGTATTTCCAATTGGGATCTGCGGCATTCTTTATAGCATTCTTGACATCCAATTCGTTATTGATTTCGCTGACAAAGGAGGGATATTCATACCAGCAAATACTACTCATGTCGATGGAATATTCATCATCGGCTTTCATCTTATAGAAGATGTATTTGGGAGCTATGGTAGTGAGTTGGCGGTAGTCTTCTTTGAATTGGTCGATCTTCTTAGAGAGTAATCCCCAACGAATCAAGTCATATTTGCGGACACATTCTCCGGCAAATTCCCATGCGCGTTCATCCACGATGGCGTTGAAAAAATCGTCACCTGATGAGATAGCAGCTACATACGCTTGTGCATTGGCTTTGTTGTCGAACGCGCGGCTGTGAACTTCTGTCAGTGCGGTACGGGCTGTCATGGCAGTTCCCCCCAATGGATTGGCTGCATCAGCTCCATACAGTTCGTTCATAACTTCAGCATACATTAATAGTATGTCGGAATAACGCATTGCAATCCAGTTGATGCCATATCCGATTTTTGCATCGCTCGCACGGACAGCATTCAGCCATTCATCGTTCATTTTGCGGATGTCCCATTTTGCTACATAGATACCGAATGGGGCGTTTTTCTGCATATTTTCTTTGATGTGCCCGTTTTCTTCTTTGAGTTCATAAGTGGCACATGTGATGTCACGACGCAGGTCAGAGTGGTCGAACGACCAGAAGAACGGAGCGGTTAATTTCACTTTTCCGCTTGAGTTTCCTTTAGCACCGTAGTAGCTGCTTGCACCGCTGATTCTCACGCCAATGGTATATCCCATTTCTCCGGATTTATTCAGACCGTGTGCTACTTCGTATAGGTTTTCTTTATAAGTATTGTCCAATTTCCGCTGGTTTACTTGGAACCATTGGTCTGCATACGAAGGATTTAACTTGTGTACACCGCTTCCAATAACAGCTGTCAGATGTTTCAGTGCACGTTCATACAACAGTTTTCTTTCTGCTTCTCCTGGGCGTTGGGTAGGGTATGTACCGTCAGAGCCGGCAAGTGTCTCATAGCCGGGTTTGGAGGATTCGCGGATACTGTAGCCGGCTTTGGCAAGGGCGATGCGGGCGAACAAGCCGTGAGCAAAACCTGCAGTGGCATGTTCGGTCGTATAGCCGGATTCGCCTGCCCAAGGGAGATAGTTTGCAGCTTCTTCCAAGTCGCTCAGCAATTGTTCCATGATGTCGTCTCGGTCGCTTTTGGTTACATATAAATTGGAACCGTCTACCTTGGTCGTTTCGAATTTCATTGGCAGGTCTCCATAGTTTTTTACAAGGTCGAAATAGACCATAGCACGGATGGTGAGTGCCTCACCCAAGAAATTAGCCATCTTGTTGCGTGCCGGATTTCCTTCTTGGAACAACTCGCTAGAACGGATTCCTTCTACGACAAGATTGGCGTCTTCAATAATGGCGAAACAGTTTTTCCAGTTGTCATCCAGTTTTGACCAGGAACCGCTGATGCTTTCTCCATTGTAATTACCTAAAGCGCGCTCACTGGATTCGGTGAAAGAAGCCGGTTTGTTAACGTCGGCATCTACTAGTTCAATATCTGTATTGAATCCGAAATTCAGAGGGATGCGGGCACCATAAGTATGGTCGAGGGTAAGCCCTGCATATACTTTGTTCAAACTTTGTTCTGTAAAAGTAAGCGAGTTGAAAACCATGTCGCCTTTGATTTCGGAAGGAGAGCTTTGATCTAAGAAATCGCTGCAAGAGGTGATGCTCAGTAACCCCATTCCTCCAATGATGTATTTTATAATTGATTTCATATATGTATCTGTTTTAGAATGTAACATTTATACCACCTACAAATGAACGGCTTTTAGGATAGGCCGAATAGTCTATGCCCGGAGTCATAGGTGTTTTGCGACAAGTGTCTACTTCCGGATCGGCACCGGAATATTTAGTGAAGCAGTAGAGGTTGTATCCTGTAAAGTAGATACGCACATTCTGCATTTGTAGTTTTTGTACGAAAACTTTCGGCAATGTGTAACCGATGGAAATGTTGTTGACACGCAAGAAGGCACCGTCTTCTACAGCCCAGTCCAAAAGTGGAATCTGTGTGATGGAAGCAGGGTTGAATATGCTGGCACCAGCATTTATTTCATTTAGACGGTTGATGGCATAGTCGCTTCCAAATTCGTTGATATAGCTTTTGGAAGTCATGTCCATTCCGTTGGCAGGGTCAATCCAAGTGTAACGTTTGCTAAGGTTGAATTCATTGTTCAGATTCCAATCTTTTTTTGTGTCACTATAGAATCCGGAAGCAAGTTTGGTAGCGTTGATAATTTTGTTTCCCAAGGAATAGTTAAAGAATGCACTTAAATCAAAGCTCTTATATCGTGCATTGATACCGAAACCGCCAGTTATTTTCGGGATTGTATTTCCAAGGCGTTCTTTCTCGATTTTACCATCTGCATTTGCTTTCAGTTTGGGTGATCCAGGACCGAAATTATTGACTTTCATACCCGATTCCGTCGGATTGACACGTCCTTCCTTAAGTTTCCATCCATTATCCCAAGTAAAGTCTTCTGTAGTATAGAAACCATCTAGTTTATAACCGTATACTTCACCCAGTCTTCCACCTTCTTCAATTAGGAAATCATCGATACCAGCGATGAGACTGCCGCCCCAGCCACTGCTTTGCCAGATTTTATTTGTAGGCAGTTTGTCAATTTTAGCTTGATTATAAGAAATGTTGAAGTTGAAATTCAGACCGAAATCTTTTTGGTCGACAAGGATAGCGTCTAAAGCAAGCTCAATACCTTTGTTGGAGGTTTGACCGAAATTCTGATATTGGAACTCATAACCAGCTCCTTTGGGGAGGGTAGTTTGCATCAACAAATCTTTGGTCGTGTTCCAGTATGCATCTAAGCTACCGGAAAGGCGTCCGTTCCAGAAGCCGAAATCCAAACCTATATTACGAGTGAGCGTTGTTTCCCATTTCAAGTTCGGGTTGGACAAGTTTTTACCTCTTTGCAGAACCACGCTGCTTGTATTGTTGAAATAGATATGTTTGTCTCCCGAACCTGCTAGTGAGTAAGTTGTTTCTAGCGACCCGGAGGGAATCCGATTGTTTCCTGCCGTACCAATGCTTAAACGAAGTTTTAAGTTGGAAAGCCATTCTTGGGCGTTTTTCATGAAAGCTTCGTCGGATATACGCCATGCTAAAGCCAGTGATGGGAAGTATCCCCATTGATTGCCGGAGGCAAATTTGCTGGAGCCGTCTGCACGCATGGTGAAAGTCATCAGGTATTTATCGTTAATGGTGTAGTTGATACGTCCGAAAAAAGAGAGCAAGTTGTCTTTGATACCAATGTATGTATCTGTGGGGAGTGCCTGACCTTGTCCCATATTAGCAAGTACTTCTTTTATTGACATGTTTTTAGGGAAACCTACAGATGTCATTGTTGTTTTGTGGTCGTAACTGCTGGATACTTCATGACCTAACATGACATTCATTCTGTGGTTCAAATTGAACATCTTATCGTTATTATATGTTACAGTATTGGCGTTTCTCCAGTTCTTGTTGATAAGTTTGGTTAATAACGCTTGGGGCATTCCCGGATTTCCATATTTACTGTTGTTTGTAGCTTCCACCCCCCATACTTGGTCAGTATTATTGTATTTCCATCCATATCCGAATTCGCTTCTGAATTTAAGTCCTTTTACGGGTTCCCAGTTCACTCCGGCATTGTAGTTTTGTTGGAAGCGGCTAACACGTTTGTAAGTCGCGTTCAATATTTCGATAGGCGTGTAACGTGCGTTATTTACGTTTTCATCATCGTCACTGCTGCCGCTGATTAATTTTTCAACAGGAGCAAATACTACAGAGCGTGCGTTTACAGAAGTGGTTGCACTCGATTGATTGTCGTCTGCACCGCTTCCGGTTCCTTTTACTTTTTGATAGGATAAACGGGCATTGAAGTCAAATGTTAGCCATTTGTTGATTTTTGTATTTATTTTAGCATTGATGTTGTCTTTGGCAAAACCTGAGTTCAACATGATACTTTTTTCGTCGTTACGTGAATAACTGATATTGAATTTGGTATCTTTGTTTCCACCACTGACACTAATATTGTATTGTTGTTGATTACCGGTGCGACCAAATATTTCTCCTTGATAGTCGGTGTCTGTGTATGATTTATAAATCTCCAGATCGTCAAAGGTGCCATAATTAAAACTTTTTTGGTCTAATTCTTGTTGCCACATCACAAACTCATACGGATTGAGTACATCGACCATCTTGGTCACTTTGCGCAAACCGTAAGATGCACCGAAGTTTACCTGCACCTTACCTTCCTGACCAGATTTAGTAGTAATGATGATAACACCGTTTGCACCACGGGCACCATAAATAGCAGTAGAAGAAGCATCTTTCAATACATCTACCGATTGAATATCTGTTGGAGCAATATCAGAGATACTTGATACGGGAAATCCGTCTACAATATAAAGCGGTGAATTATCTTGAGATAGAGAACCGCCACCACGTACGCGGATTTTTACGTCTGCATCAGGAGAACCTTCAGTCGTTGTGATAGATACACCAGCCATTTTTCCCTGTAATGCTTCTGATGCAGAAGATACCGGAATGGCAGCTATCTGTTTGGCACTAACGGAAGATACGGAACCAGTCAAATCCTTTTTTGCAACGGTTCCGTAACCAATTACCACAACTTCATCCAATGCTTGTGTATCATCGGAAAGAGTGACATTAATTTGACTTTGTCCTTTTACAGCAATATCCAGAGTTTTCATTCCGATATAAGAAATTGTAAGGGTTGCTTTTGAAGGAACCTTGATAGAATAGTTACCATCTAAATCGGTAATTGTACCATTGGTAGTATTACCTTTCTCTACTACAGAAGCTCCGATGATCGGTTCTCCTGTTGTGTCTTTCACATTACCTTTTACGGTAATTGTTTGCGCTGATACGCCAAGCGATATCGCTGCAAATAGCATTAGCAGCCAACTGCGCATGTTTTTCACCTTGTTAGACATTCTTTGCATGTTTATTAATTAATGGTTATTGTTTTGATTCTGTACTCACATTTAGAGTTAATTCCTCGGTACAAAAGTATATGAATGTGAATATAGATATGTGCAATATTTGTTTTTCACCTAGTATTTTTTGTTTTTTAATAGCCGGCAGGCATTTTTAGAATAGTTTTAAAACAAAAAATACACATACTAGCTTGAAAAGCCTTGTTTTATCGATTTTAATGATTTGGAAAAACAAAATTTGAACAAGACTTTTCTTTATCCTGCCTACTTTTGCCCTCATTAATCTAATAATGTATGAAAATGGATATAATTCTAAGTAAATGGTGTTTGGCCATTTTGTTTGCTTTTGGAATCCTGGCGTGTACTGATGGTAGTGACGCTAATGAGTTGCCTAAAGAACCTGAAGGGACTGGAGAAACTCAAGATGAAAAGATACCAGCTTTTCCTGGGGCAGAAGGACATGGACGCTACACAACCGGTGGGCGTGGTGGCGATGTATATATTGTTACTTCATTGGAGGACAAGTTACAGAACGGAACTTTACGTTATGGTATTGAGAAACTAAGCGGAAAACGTACAATTATTTTCCAGGTATCCGGAACTATTCATTTAAATGGTGATTTAAAGATTAAGAATGGAGATTTGACCATTGCAGGCCAGACGGCTCCGGGGGATGGTATTTGTTTGGCTGGTTATCCGGTTTTCTTGGAAGCAGACAATGTTATTGTCCGTTTTATGCGTTTTCGAATGGGAAATAAAGAAGATGTCAGTGCAGACGGAGCCGACGCCTTTGGCGGTCGGTATCATAGAAATATAATGATTGATCATTGTTCTATGAGTTGGTGTACTGACGAGTGTGTTTCTTTCTATCAAAATGAGAATTTTACACTGCAATGGTGTCTTATTTCTGAAAGTCTGCGTTTAGGTGGGCATACAAAAGGTCCTCATGGCTATGGTGGTATATGGGGAGGTATGAAAGCTTCTTTTCACCATAATCTATTGGCACATCATGATAGCCGTAATCCTCGTCTAGGTCCTGGAGTTAATTCGACAAAAGAGAATGAAATTGTTGATATGCGTAATAATGTCATTTATAACTGGTGTGGAAACTCTTGTTATGGTGGAGAAGCCATGCATGTAAATATTGTGAATAATTTTTATAAGCCGGGGCCTGCCACTCCTACTGGCACTTCTAAACGTGGACGTATTATCGCCATTGACAAAAAAGTGAGTGATTCGGATAAGAAATCATATCCGGCCATTTTTGACACTTGGGGAGATTTCTTTATCCAAGGAAATGTGGTGGATGATGGGCAAATTAATGGTGCGGCTGATTACGATCGTTGTATGAAGGCTACAAAGGATAACTGGGAGTACGGAGTTTATAATCAGTTTGATAAAAAGTATGGAACGTTGGATGAAGGTACAAAAAAAGCTCTTAAACGTACCACTCCTGTAGAAACAGGTACTGTTACCACTCATGATGCCCGTACGGCTTTTGAGCGTGTTATGGATTATGCAGGTTGTTCTTTGCACAGGGATAGAGTGGATGAACGTATTGTTCAGGAGACTCGTACCGGGACTGCGAACTACCAGGGAATGAACGAGCACAATGGTCAGGGAGTTGTTGAAGGTATTGATTGGAAAAGCGTGGGGTATCCAAAGAAAGGTATCATTGATAGTCAGGATGATGTGATTCCTGTTGGAGAATCTTCAGCATGGCCTGAATTGGTACAAGGTGTTATTCTGAAGGATTCGGATAATGATGGTATGCCTGATGAATGGGAAAAAAAGTATGGTTTGAATCCGAATGATGCTTCTGACCGAAATGGTAAAACAGTAGATGAGGAAGGAACATATACAAATCTGGAGATGTATATGAATAGCTTGGTACAAAAGATTGTTGAGGAACAGAATAAAGGAGGAGTGCAATAAATAAATTTGGTGTATTTTTGTATTATTCCATAAATAAAAATATGAATTTGATCTTTCGTTGTTTAACCGTTTTATTAACTCTGATCGGAAATGAGGCTGCTTTTGCCTCTTCTGGTATTGGTAACACTCTTGATTTTGGAGAGTTGGCTGCTTTTCCCGGAGCAGAAGGATATGGACGTATGACTACAGGCGGACGTGGAGGTGAAGTGTATATTGTTACTTCTTTAGCAGATGATGGGATGCCTGGCACTTTACGTTATGGTATAGAAAAGTTGGATGGTCCTCGTACTATCATTTTTCAAGTGTCCGGTACAATATTTCTGCATAAAGACCTAAAAATACGGAAAGGGAATTTGACTATTGCGGGACAAACTGCACCGGGAAACGGTATATGCATAGCGGGTTATCCGGTGACAAATTATGCTAGTAATGTAATTCTCCGTTTTTTACGTTTCCGTATGGGTAATAAAGAATGTGTGCATCCTGACGGTGCAGATGCTTTAGGAGGAAAAGGGGCAAGGAATGTGATTATAGACCATTGCTCTATCAGCTGGTGTACAGATGAATGTGCCTCTTTTTATGAAAATGATGATTTTACTATGCAGTGGTGCATTATTTCTGAAAGTCTTAGATTAGGTGGACATACCAAAGGTCCTCATGGATATGGAGGAATTTGGGGAGGTGAACACTCTTCTTATCATCATAATTTATTAGCCCATCATGATAGCCGGAATCCCCGTTTCGGATTAGGAGCTAAGGTACGTAAGAATGGAGAATGTGATGGTGATTATGTAGATTTTCGCAATAATGTGATCTATAATTGGGGTATGAACAGTTCGTATGGTGGCGAAAGGATGAATATTAATATAGTGAACAATTATTATAAACCAGGTCCTGCAACGGTGACAGGCTCTAAACGTGGACGGATTTTTGCTATAGATGCAACAGAAAATAGGAATGGGGGGTATCTGTGGGGAAAGTATTATATCGATGGTAACGTTGTAGATGGAGGGGCAGATGATAAAAACAGCCAAAAGGCTACAGCTAATAATTGGGAATATGGAGTTTACAATCAATTTTCGAATAATTATAAGAAAGTAGTTACGCAAAAAACTAAAGACTCGATTCGATTGGACAAACCTCATGAATTTGCATCGGTAACGACACATTCTGCTTTCAATGCTTATAAACAAGTGTTGGATTATGCGGGGTGTTCATTGCATCGAGATGATGTGGATGCACGTATTGTGAAGGAAACACGTACGAGAACAGCTGGATATAAAGGTTTGAATGTTCATAATGGAGAAGGAGGTATTTGGAAAAGTGAAGGATATCCGAAACCAGGATTGATAGATAGTCAGGATGATTTGCTCTCGTTAAATACTTCGGAAAATGTTTCCGCATGGCCAGTTCTTTTACAGAGAAGTACCTTGATTGATTCTGATAATGATGGTTTGCCTGATGCATGGGAGAGAAAATTCGGATTAAATCCTCATGATGCTTCTGATGGCAATGGAAAAACGATAGATAAATATGGCCAGTATACAAATCTGGAAATGTATATGAATAGTTTGGTGCATGACATTATTGAAAAACAAAATAGCGGTGGAAAGAAGTAATCTGCAAACATCGTATTAAGAATTATCTTTATCAGGTAAGATACTTTATAGTCAGTTTTACCGGTTTTTATCCGGCATTCATCGGAATTTATACCGGAAATCAACAGAAAAGGCTGTAGAAGCAGTGGGAAATGATGTATCTTTGAACCATTAATCAATTAATAATAGAGACAATGGAAGAGAAACAAAAATTTCCCACTGCTACAGGCTTTTCCGGTAAAATACTGATAGCTTCGCTTTTTATCCTTTCCGGGATTCTGCTGTTTGCCCGTAATATGGGATGGATTACATCTGAAGTCTTCGATATGATCGTATCCTGGCATTCACTCCTTATTATATTAGGTATATATTCTATGATTCGCCGCCATTTCATCGGTGGAATCATCCTTTTGTTGATAGGTGTGTATTTTTTGATTGGAGGACTTTCATGGTTGCCTGAAAATTCGCAGGCAATGGTATGGCCTATCGCTCTGATAACAGCAGGTGTCTTATTCTTTTTTAAATCCGGCAAGAATAGGCGGGGGCATTGGGCGCATCATCATGCCATGCAACATCGTCAGAAATGGATGAAGATGCATCAGGGACAACCCGGCATGAACTTTGAAAGTGAGCAACAGCAGTCAGAGTCAGTAGATGGTTTTCTACGTGCCGAGAATGTTTGGGGAGCTGCCCGTCACGTGGTACTTGACGAATTGTTTAAAGGAGCTGTCATTCGCACATCTTTCGGAGGAACGACGATTGATTTGCGCCATACCCATATTGCACCCGGAGAAACATACATAGATTTGGATTGCAGTTGGGGAGGAGTTGAGATATATGTCCCTTCTGACTGGAAAGTCGTGTTTAAATGCAATGCTTTCTTTGGAGGATGTGATGATAAACGTTGGCAGAATGGAAATATAAAAAAGGAGAGTGTGTTGGTAATTCGGGGAACACTTTCTTTCGGAGGCTTGGAGGTTAAAGGCTAGCGTATGAAAGCACATCCGATTATAGAATCTCCTTTTCGTTGGATTCCGATGCTGGTGCTGGCATTGATTCTGGTTGTATTCCAAGTAGCTTTAGTCTGTGGATACACCGGAAACGATTATCTTCCCGCTTTGGTAGATGGAATAGTAACGATCGGTTGGTTGGCGGCTATCGCCTATCTGGCATGGTTTGTGGTCGGTCTTGTCTCGTTGTTCCAGACGGATGTAATTATGATTATCGTTGGAAGTCTGCTTTGGCTGGCAGGGAGTTTTATGGTCTGTGATATAATGGTGAGAATTGTAGGAGTGTCCTATGTTCCTTTTGTGCAGACAATCCCTTTCCGGTTATTGTTCGGACTACCGGTTTTAATTGCCATTACTCTATGGTACCGCTTGATAGTCACAAAAGAAGAAGTACAAAACCAGGAACTGGAAAAAGAACTGGCTGTACATCAGGTGAATGTGGCTGAACAGCAGGAAGAGTCACCCATGGAATGGATAGATCGTATTACAGTGAAAGACGGCTCCCGGATTCATTTGGTGAAGGCAGACGAATTGATTTACATACAAGCATGTGGAGATTATGTGATGCTGATAACTCCCACAGGCGAATACCTGAAAGAGCAGACTATGAAGTATTTTGAAACTCATCTCTCTCCGGATACATTTGTTCGGGTGCATCGTTCTACGATTGTGAATGTTACGCAGATTTCCCGGGTCGAGCTTTTTGGAAAAGAAACCTATCAGTTACTATTGAAGAATGGAGTGAAACTTCGGGTTAGTCTTTCCGGTTACCGATTATTGAAAGAACGATTGGGGATATAAAATTTGGTCATTGATCGTAAAAACTAATTTATCCCCATTATTGGTCAAAAAATGAATATAGATATGAAAGGCTTCCACTACTTTTGTTTCATTATCTAATAATTATGAACGTGGAAGTGAAAAGAAAATTAGTTTATGGTTGTCTGCTGATAATGGTTGCGGTAGGAATGATGTCCTTTTCTTATGATATGACCGGAGAGCAGGAGGCAAATGTTCAGGAAGATAAAGTTGTGGCTTTCCCCGGTGCTGAAGGACACGGCAGATATACGACAGGCGGGCGTGGAGGAAAGGTGTATCATGTGACTTCTTTGGAAGACGATGGTTCACACGGAACTTTGCGTTGGGCTTTGAAACAAAATGGACCTAAAACCATTGTTTTTGATGTGGCAGGTACCATCCGGTTGAAATCGGAGTTGAGAACAGGCAGAGACAATCTGACCATTGCAGGACAGACTTCTCCCGGTGGCATTTGTCTGGCTGATTATGGCTTTTCCATTAATTCTAATAATGTAATCATCCGTTTTCTTCGTTTCCGTCCCGGAGAGGCAAGTGGAAAAGAACCCGATGGGCTGGGCGGCTGTGATAAGAAAGATATTATGGTAGATCATTGCTCTATCAGTTGGAGTGTGGATGAATGTCTTTCTGTTTATGGAATGGAAAACTCTACGGTGCAATGGTGTATTGCGTCTGAAGCATTAAGAAAGGCAACTCATGTAAAAGGAGCGCATGGATATGGAGGTAATTGGGGAGGACATAAAGCTTCCTACCATCATAATTTGATTGCCCATTGTGAAAGCCGGGTACCGCGTCTGGGACCTCGTCCTTCCACACTGGCTCTTGGCGAATGTGTTGATATTCGCAATAATGTTTTTTATAACTGGGCCGGAAACGGTTGCTATGGCGGAGAAGACCAGCACGTCAATATTGTCAATAACTACTATAAACCCGGACCGGCAACCAAACAAGCCTCCAAACAGGTGCAATATCGCATTGCCAAAGTAGGAGTTTATCCAAAATCTTATGTCTACGTTGATGGAGAACCCAAAAAGAACCTGGCTTTTCAACCTTACCTGCAGAAATGGGGAACTTTCTATATCGATGGGAATAAGATAGAAGGTAATAACAAAGTGACTGCCGATAACTGGACGGATGGAATCTATGCCCAACTGAAAAATGATGCAAAAGTAGATTTCCTGTGGACGGAAGAAGCCAAAGAAGCGATTCGCCTGAAGGAACCTCTTGATTTTGGAGTGATCACCACCTATTCGGCTGATAAGGCTTATGAACAAGTGATGAATTTTGCAGGTTGCAGCAATTATCGGGATGAAGTAGATAAACGTATCATCTCTGATACCCGAAAAGGAAAGGCGACTTTCACCGGAGAAGGAAACAAACCCGGATTTATCAATAGCCCCAAAGATACAGGTGATTCTCCCTGGCCGGAACTATCAATAGCAGGTTTTTCGGCACCGGTAGATTCGGACGGTGACGGTATGCCTGACGAGTGGGAAATAAAAAACGGACTTGATCCGAATAATCCTGCAGATGGGAATACAAAAACGAAAGATCCGAATGGACAATATACGAATCTTGAGGTATATTTGAATAGTTTGGTGCAAAATATAGTCAACGCACAGAACAAATAGGTAATCAGCAACTCTCCGTTCAATGCGGTGAATTTAGATGATATGCCCTTCAGGTGTTTGATGATAACACTTGAAGGGCATATCGTTTGGATACATGGCTACACTGGAGGGGCACTTTTTTGCCCCAGTCCGTTTTTTACTCCTTTTCTACTAAATCTTACTCTATCTTCTCTTGCTTAATTCTCAATTTTGCACTGGTGAAAGAACAAAGAATTCACTCTAGCGAAAAACATCATTAATATACAATGAAAATCTAAATAAATGGGAAACATGAAGTCAGCACTTATAATAGCCAATCCTCCTTAGGCTTGCATCTGCCTTTTACAGAAAAAGGGCATAGAATTTTTATTCTTTTAATAATTGTATATCTTTAAATTATATATAAACTAATATTTATGAAACATCTAGCAAGTTTATTTCTTCTGTCATTTCTGCTTTGCTGTTCTTGTTCACAGCAAATGGATGATGAATGGAAACCGAATGAACAACTTCCCAATGTGCCCGAAACCCATCCGGTGGGCGTTTCTTTCAGTAGGGCTAGTCTTGAAACTTTTGCCGAATATGGAATTACCGAGGTCGGTGTTTATGTGTACCTGCAAGATTCCATGGTGTATGGTAAAAATCTCCCTTTAAATGATGGATCTTTAAAAGTAGACCTTCCTTTAGGAGAAAATCTGCAAACCTTTATTGTGGCAAATGCCGATCACCTGGTAGATACAGATAGTCTTTCCAAAGTGGTGGTTTATCAGGATGCATACGCTCAAAAACCGGTTTATATTTCGGAAGTGGTAGGTTTTACTTCAGATAACTCGGTCAGTTCGCTGAATGTAGAGTTGAAGCGTTTGGTAGGACAAGCCGTCTTCCAGCCGAAAGAGACGGAAGAAGAATTGAATGCAATCACCCGTTTTGACCAGTTGAATGTTACTTTTACGAATGTAGCAATAGGCTATAAAGTAAAAAGCAAAGAATGTATTACAGAAAATGTAACCATCTCCACTAATCTCTCTACCGGCTTTGGCGCTTCGGTTTATTCGTTTCCCACAGTGAATGGAGATTCCAGAACATCTATCGATGTGGTATATCTGAAAGGAGGCGAGGAGGTGAATCGTATTATCAGTCCTCTCGATACCGGTATAGGCTTTGAGTCTTCCAAGCGTTCTACCGTACATATGAAAATTACGGATGAGAATTACCTGGATGAGCCGTGGCCTTCAGTACGCACAATGGTGTATAAAGGTACATCTACTCAACCGTTTACAATAGAAGTTTCAGAATTTTAAAAACAGGAGTTATATGAGAAATATATTCTATTCGCTGACAGGATTCATACTCCTGTTGGGAATAACAGCTTGTTCGGAAGAAGAACGATACGGCACCTCGGTAGTAAAAGAGATAGAACTGTTTTTGGATGACCAGCCATGGGCTGTGAACACTGGTGCATCTAACAAACCTCTGTTTATCTATACGGCTGATGGTGAGTATGTAGCCAATTATTCGTCGCTTTATCGTTTTCAATTGCCCAATGGAAGTTATAACATAATTTCCACTACACAATCCGATTCTATTCCCAGCCCGAGGAATCTGAATGACATTGTGATACATCAGGATCCGACTGCTAAAACAAAATATGCCATTTCGGCACCGGTGACGTATAAATCCCCGTTCGACGAACCACTAAGTGTGCGTATGTACAATCGTACAGGTGTGCTTCGTCTAAAGGCTACTGATCGTAAATCGGATAAAAGCTATTCGAAATTGCGCGCAGTTGTTTCTTCACCCATTTCGGGCTATAAACTTTCGGACGCGACTTTTGTAAAAACTCCGATAGACGTACAACGTGAGAAGGAAACGACTACTGGCGGAGTGAATTACACCGATGACTTTGTCTTGTTTCAAACTCAAAGTGAAGGCGAACAAGTATCCGTGCGTATCGACTATCTGGATAAAAACAATACAGTGGTTCAATCTAAAGCTATTGATGGAGCATTTTCCATCTTGCCCGACGATACAGTGCAAGTGGCATTTGCGTTGAACAACGTAGACGAACCAGTCATACAAGATTACACGGTAACGATTGCTTCGGAAGGCTGGAACGAAGAAGACATCAATCCGGAAGCTCCGATGAGAATTCCTGACGGATACAGATATGTAAGTCCGGAAGAGAACCTTGAATCGATTTGTAAGTCAATGTTGGCAGATGTTTCTGTGAATGAGGTGAAACTGTTCCTGAAAGCAGGTGCTACCTATAAATTAGGTACACAGACCGAAATACCGAAGGCTCTCTACATCATGGGACAGGCACCGGGTGATGGTGAAGAATTGGCATTTATGGAAATGGGTAACATGAGTATCAACTGTCCTGATGCCATTATTGAAGCCTTCCACTTCGAGAATCTGAAAATAAAGGTGACAACTTCCGACTTCTTTAAGTTTAAAAACCAAGCTTTCCATGTATCTACTATCTCTTGGAAGAACTGTGAAATCAGCGATTTGGTACGTACAATGTGGTATCAGGAAGTAAACGCTGCACAGAAACAGATTGCCGATCATATTGTGATTGAGAATTGTCGTTTCTTAGGCTTGAATTCCGGTGGAAGTGGCCTGTTCGGTCTTTCTACCAAGCAGGACGCGCCGGTACACAACTTTGTGTTCAAGAACTCTACGTTCCATGCCAACAATCTCACAAAAGCTTTGATAACCGGTTTGGGCAGTATGACAGGCGAATTGAATGTGACAATAGAGAATTGTACATTTGTGAGTATGGCTCCTGCTGCAATGACCTTCTTCGACTTAAATCCGAAGAATACCTCTTCATTCCACTTGGTTGTCCGTAATAATCTCTTTAGTGGTGTTTGTGAAGCCGGTCAGGGAACCTGGTTTACTACAAGAAACGTCACAAGCAAGACTTTCGAGAATAACTATCGCACCAATGGCTTTGTCGTGGCTAATTGGGGAGTCGATGCTGCTGAGATACCGGTAGAAACAACTCTCCCGATGGAAACACTCTTCAAAGATGTGGCTGGTAGAGACTTCACGATCACCGATAAAAACTCCGAAGTATATACCAACGGAATCGGTGACCCGCATTGGATTAAATAATCAATAGAGTATTAACAATATAAAGATATAAAACATGAGATATTTTCTATTCATATTGTTGGCCGGATTGTTGAGCGCATGTAGTTCGGATGACGAATCCAATGCGGCTGCGACAGCTGCCAAACTGGAAGTGTCGAAGAATGAGGTGAAATTGAGCAATGTGGACGGTTCGTTTACAATCAACGTAACGGCTACCTCTGCATGGACTGCCGAAGTGACCTCGACAGACGGCTGGTTGAGTATATCAAAGAACTCCGGAGAGGGAAATGGTGATCTCCGCTTGTTTTTCACCAAGAATACAGAGGGTCCTAAACGTACAGGGACAGTAAAAGTGTCCATGTCGGGCGCAGGTTCTGCATTGGAACAGGAGATTAGCGTAGAGCAATTGGGGGCCGATCCTGATATATTGTTCGATTGTTCATCCGACCCTTTGTCATTCAGAGAAGGTATATTTATCTGCAAGGTAGTGGCAAATGTGGAATGGGAACTGGAGATAGCAGAAGAGTACAACTGGATTAAGTTGCAGGAAACAACTCCCAGAACTCGCAGTTTTGTGACAGACGAAGTAACATTTGCAGTAGATGCCAATACGAACAAAACCAGAACAGCTGTCCTGGTATTCAAATCCGTAGGAGACTACACCTTGCAACGCGTTCTGAAAGTGACACAAGACGGTGTAAGCGGTGCGGTGACTATAGAGCAGGATGAGTATATCATTCCTTATAAATGTCGTACGTTGGTTATCTCGGCTCCACAAGGAGAAAATCCGGTAGATTACGATGCTGTAATATCCGAGAGTTGGATTACGCAGGATAAGAAAAACTCTACTGCCAATGAAGTCGTATTGAATATCGAAGATAATGAAACAGTCTTCCCACGTACGGCAACGGTAGAAATGTTGGATAAAGTAATTACCATCTTCCAATATGGTAAACCCGATACAAGCATCGGTGACGATCATTCTACTTCTATATTGGCCTTCCCGGGTGCCGAAGGTGGCGGCCGTTTTACTAGCGGTGGCCGTGGGGGAGAAATCTATCGGGTGACAACGCTGGCAGATTATAACAAAAACGAAACTCCTATTGAGGGCAGTTTGCGCTACGGAATTGAAAAGTCCAATCAACCGCGTACCATCATCTTTGATGTATCCGGTATCATCGAATTGAAAAGAGGATTGTATCTGAATGAATTTCCTAATTTGAGTATCATCGGTCAGACTGCACCGGGTGACGGTATTACACTGAAGAATTACAACTTCACCTTTAATCTTTCTAAAGACCCGGCTATAGGTGCAGGCTCCAGCCTGAATGCTATTGTTCGTTTCTTGCGTTGCCGTCCGGGCGATCAGTTTGCCGATTATGGAGAAGATGCTATTGGCGGACGTTATTTCAAAGATGCCATTATCGATCACATTACAGCCGGATGGAGCGTGGATGAGACACTGACTTTCTATGGCGTACAGAACTTTACGGCACAATGGTGCATTGCTTCTGAAAGTATGAACTTGTCTAACCATGCTAAGGGTGCCCATGGATATGGTGCTATGTTTAGTGGCGACAATGCTTCGTTCCACCACATACTGTTAGCGCATCACGGTAGCCGCTGTCCGCGTATCTCCGATTTGTCAGCTCCCGGTACACAGGAATCTTATGATTTTACCGGATATTTTGATGTACGCAATAACGTTTATTACAACTGGAGTGGAAGAGGACAGGGCAGTTATGGCGGAAAGTATGCTACTTTTAATCTAACCAATTGCTATTATAAGCCGGGACCCGCTACCGGAACAAACAATCGTTCTTACCGTATCCTGTCAAGTGATCCTACTGCCAGAGCTTACATCAATGGCAACTATGTATTGGGTAATACCAGTGTTACGGCTGATAACTGGACAGAGGGTGTTTGGGGACAATTTGATTCCTCATTGGGCACAGTTCCTGAAGCGGAAAAGCAAGCGATGAAGATGGCAAATTATCAACCTTATAGCAAACTGACCAATCATACCGCTGAACAGGCTTACGATAGAGTGCTCGAATATGCCGGAGCTTCTTTGCGCAGAGATGTGATAGACCAGCGTGTGGTTCGTGAAGTGAAGAATGGTACTTACACCTATATAGGTTCCAAGCCCGAAGAAGATGGTAAAGCCAAACAACCGGGTATCATTGATACGGTATCAGATACCGAAGGTTACATTGATGTGAAATCATTGAAACCCTGGCCCGATACGGATGGTGACGGTATTCCTGATATTTGGGAAGAAGCTTACGGGCTGGATCCTAACGATCCGAGTGATGCACAAAAGATCAGTTCGTCAGTTGATCCTAACGGACGCTATCCGAACATCGAAGTTTATTTCCACAATCTGGTTCAGCATATCATTTACTATCAGAACCAAGGCGGAATAGTGATGGAAAAGAAATAATGGTGTGGAGCAAATAAATCTATTTACAATAAAAGCATAGAATGATGAATAAAATAATCATAAACATATTTATCCTGCTGTGGGTAGCGGTGAGTGCTATGGCACAGACTGCTACTGTGACCGGTACGGTGACCGACGACATGGGGCCGGTGATTGGTGCCACAGTAACGGTGCAAGGCACTTCGGTAGGTGCTACGACCGATTTGGACGGTAAATTTACATTAACTGGTGTGCCCAATGTAGCTAAGGCTGTGTTGATAGTTCGCTATGTAGGTATGGAAGAAGCAAAAGAGCCGTTGAAAGGACGCACTTCAAACATTAATATCTATATGAAAGAAGCTGTCGGAATGTTGGACGACGTAGTCGTAATTGGCTATGGTACGCAGAAAAGAGGTAACCTGACCGGTTCTATCGCCAGCGTATCCGGTAAGATATTGGAGAAAGTACAGACCACTTCTGCTGCTGAAGCCATCGTCGGTAAGCTGCCGGGCGTACAGGTGACAGCTGTGGACGGCTCGCCGGATGCTGAAATCAAGATTTTGGTGCGTGGTGGCGGTTCTATTACACAAGATAACAGTCCGCTTATCATATTGGACGGATTTGAAGTGGGCAGCCTGAACGATGTTCCTCCTACCGATATTGAATCTATCGAGGTGTTGAAAGATGCGGCCTCTACGGCCATCTATGGTGCACGCGGTGCGAACGGTGTTATTTTGGTGACAACCAAACGTCCTGTTGAAGGACGGGTTGTCATTAGTCTGAACACTTATGTGCAGACCAAAGAACTTTCTAACAAACTGGATGTGATGGACCCTTACGAATTTGTACTGATGCAATACGAAAATGCGCGTCAGAAAAGTTCGAACCCTACTGCTTTCAATAATAAGTATGGACATGCTTATGAACACTATATCTATCAGGGTAATGCCGGAACTGACTGGCAAGACGAAGTGTTTGGTTCCAATCCGGTGGCTAAATATGTAGACCTTAGTGTGAATGGTGGTACGGATAAAGCCAAATATAAAATTTCCTTTATCCATCAGGATCAGCCAAGTGTGATGGTAGGCAACGGATTGAAGCAAAACAATATGAATGCCTCTTTCAGCTTCAAGCCTTTTAAATTCCTGACGTTGGAATATCGTACGCGTTTGTTGCATAAGGAAGTAGATGGTTCCGGTACGGAGGGTGTCAGCTTGCTTACAGCTTTGCGCGAAGCTCCTACTACTGGCTTGGATGAGTACATGACGCTTCCTGAAGACGATACATACTTTGATCCCGACCAACTGGAAGAGGTGACTCGTTTCAATCCGAAAGAAGAATCGGAAAGAAATTATAAAAAGAGAATCAACAAGTCGCTCAACACAATGGGAGCCGTGACTTGGGATATTATGAAAGGTATGACCTTCCGCAGCGAATTCGGTTTCGAAAATAACTCTGAAGAACAACGCCGTTTCTGGGGTATGGAGACTAGTAAAGCTCGTAGCAACAATAACCAGCCGGTGGCGGAATGGAGCATGAAACAAGGTACCAAATGGCAGCTTACCAACGTGTGGAACTACAACTTTATGCTAAAAGATGTACATGATATCCGTCTGATGTTGGGACAGGAAATCAAGCATAACCAGACTACTACCAAAACTTACTCTACCCGCTTTTTTCCGGAAAATATTACGGCAGAAAAGGTCTTTGATAATTTGTCGCTAGGTACTCCTTACGAGAACTCCTCGTCAGCGGCCTCTCCCTCGCGTATTTCTTCATTCTTTGGCCGTATCAACTATGGCTATAATGATAAATACCTCGCTACGGTAACGCTACGTGCCGATGGCTCTTCCAAATTTGCCAAAGGTAACCGCTGGGGATTCTTCCCGGCAGGAGCGTTGGCATGGCGTATCTCTAACGAGGACTTTTTGAAAGATAGTCAGGTCGTATCCAACTTAAAGTTGAGATTAAGCTACGGTTCTTCCGGTAACGACCGCATCGATGCCGACCTTTATCAGAAATTGTATGGAGTAAGCAGTTCTCGTCCTGCCGGATGGGGAGAAGTCAGCCACTATTACTATAACTTTTATAACTCTAAATATGTGTACAATCCTGATGTGAAATGGGAAACCACCATCACACGTAACGTTGGTCTTGATTTCGGCTTCTTTAAAGAACGCCTTAGCGGTACGATTGATGTGTACTGGAATACGGTCAAAGATTTGCTGGTACCTTCGGATATTCCAGGTTACACAGGTTACACTAAACTGATGACCAATGTGGGACAGACATCCAATCGGGGTATAGAACTTCAACTGAATGCCTGGCTGGTAGAGACGAAAGATTTCTCACTGAACGCCACCTTTAATATCGGCCATAACAAAAATAAGATTGACAAACTGGCAAGTGGTGAAAAAGAATGGATTCTCACTTCGGGCTGGCGAAATGATGTGGTGAACTCGGATGATTATCGTGCCTATGTGGGTGGTACCAGTGGTTTGATTTACGGTTATGTCAATGACGGATTCTATACCGTAGCCGATTTTGAATCCTTCGACTCCAAATCAAGAACATGGAAACTGAAAGACGGTGTGGTAGACTCAAGTCCATTGTCCGACACACCGCGTCCCGGTAATGCCAAGTTCAAGAAACTCACTGCGATAGATCCCAACAGCACCAATCCTTATCAGTTGACAGAAGCCGACCGTACTGTTATTGGTAACACCACCCCGAAGTTCTCGGGAGGTTTTGGCTTGAATGCTACTTATAAAGGATTCGACATGAGTATGTTCTTCAACTTTATGTATGATTTTGATGTACTGAATGCCAACAAAATCATGCTGACCACGTGGGCGGACAATAAAGAGAACAACTTCCTGATGGACATCGCTTCGGATAAACGCTGGCGCAATTTCGACGACATGGGTAATGAGATCCGTTATAGTCCGGAAGTACTGGCAGAATTCAATAAGAATGCTACCATGTGGAATCCCACTTCCATCGGACGCCCCATCTGTATGTCGTATGCCGTGGAAGACGGTTCGTTCCTGCGTCTTAATTCAGCTACCCTCGGTTACACCTTACCAAGTGTCTGGACGAAGAAAGTAGGTTTGAGTAAAGTACGTTTCTACGTATCGGGCAATAATCTGTTTACCCTCACCGGATATAGTGGTTATGATCCCGAGGTGAACATCGCTACCGGTTTGACACCCAATATTGATTATAACCGTTATCCGCGTAGCCGCACCTATACATTTGGCGCACAGTTGACTTTTTAATTGAAATCTATAAAATGAAAGAACAATGAATAAGAAACTAATATACTCACTCATTGCCGGAACTCTGTTCACTTTGACGTCTTGCGATGATTTTCTTGATGTGCAGCCCGGCTCCGGTTTTACTCCCGAGTACATATTTTCCAGCGAATCGGAAATGAAAGCGTTGATGACTCGTATCTACTCTTCCATGACGGAAGACGGGTTATACGGAAGTAACCTTGCCAGCGGTTTGAATACGAATACCGATGTGGAGATGAGTTCGTTCAAGAACAACACTGTCAGTACCAATGGCTCGGATATCGGCTGTTTTGATTCCCGTCCCACTTGGTCGGTGTTGAACTCAACTTGGAATAATCTCTATTATGCTATCAATTATGCCAACGACTTTTTGCAGGCTGTGCAGGAGTCACCGTTGTTTTCTGATAAAGTAGCAGGTGATACTCCCTCCGAAATACAACAGATGTATGGAGAAGTGAAAACGCTTCGTGCCATGCTCTATCTGGACTTGATCCGTACATGGGGAGATGTCGTGTTTGTTACCAAACCAACGGAAGCGACCGATGATTTCTTCAGCCTGGGTACTACCGACCGCAATGTCATTCTGGAATATCTGATCGACGACTTGATAGCTGTAGAACCGATGATGAAATATGCAGTCGATTTGGATTATGGTGTAGAACGTGCTTCACGCGAATATTGCCAAGCGCTTATCGGACAGTTGGCTCTTTATCGCGGTGGTTGGACTCTTCGTGCCGACAAAGAGGATGTGACTCACGTAGGTTACATGGAACGTGGCGATAACTTTGAGCATTATTATGAAATTGCCGTCACTTATCTGGGAAAGGTAATCAAGGAAAGCAAACACGACCTTACTCAAAGTTTTGAAAGCTTATGGGTGAATGAGTGTAACTGGAAGACAGCCAACAACGATGATGTATTGTTTGCTGTTCCGATGCTGAAAAGCGTCACCAGCCGTTATGGCTATAACATCGGTGTTACCATTGCGGAAGGTAAGCACTCATACGGCAGTGCCCGCAACTATGTGACTTTCTGCGGTACTTACGTTTATTCGTTTGATAAAGATGATTTGCGTCGCAATATGACTTGTGTACCTTATAAATATGATAAAGATCTGAATCAGGAAATTGATATGGGAGTGACCGGTATGGGTGCCGGGAAATGGTCCAAACTCTATATGCAGTCTCCGTTGGGTGCTTCCAGTGGTTCAAATACCGGTATCAATAGTGTGCGTATGCGCTTTGCAGATGTTTTACTGATGTATGCTGAAGCAGTCAATGAACTTTACGGACCGCGTGACGATGCCAAAGAAGCACTGAAGCGTGTTCGCCGCCGCGCTTTCGATGCGGCTCAATGGACGGATAAAGTAGAAAGTTATGTAGAGAGTCTGACTAACGAAACAGACTTCTTCCAAGCTGTCATGGATGAGCGTAAATGGGAGTTTGGCGGTGAAGGTATTCGTAAGTACGATCTTGCACGTTGGAATAAGTACGGTGAAGTCATCTATAATCTTTATAATGAAATGACTAATTGGGGACTGGTAGCTAACGGGGCTTACGTACCGGGCATTGAGAAAGTACCGTCTAATATCTATTACAAACAAGTAACGGATCCCGAACATCCCGATCGGAAGGTCTTGGATATTGTAGGTATTGACGAATATGGTCCGGGTGTGGGTCGTCCTGCCGGTTACACGGTATTGGAGTATGCGTTGGGATGGAGAGTGTTGAACAAAGAAACACAGCTTTATGAAACGTTGGATGCTATTTCATGGAGTTTCCGTGGATTTATCAACAAGAACAACGATCAATTAGTGAAACCTACCGATCCTGTGAGATACTTGTGTCCTTATCCTGCAAAGGTTATAACAGATCATCGCGGATTGATTCGGAACTATTATGGATACTAATCAGTAAAAAAGACAAACGTTATGATAAAGTTATTACGAAAACTTGCAACGGCTATGCTACCTGCACTCCTTTGCGGCACCCTGTTCATAGGCTGCGAGGCAGATGATAAATATACGAAAGTGGACGACCTGTTCCAGCCCCGGTTTGTATTGGAGAAACCGGAGGTGAAAGCAAACTCTGTGACATTGGTATGGTATAAAGTGAACGATGCTACCTCTTATACGGTACAACTACATCAGGATCAATATTACACCAGCTTGTTTATGGAGATAGAAACCACTGATCCTTATGTGTTTATTGATGATATTCCTTACGGGACAACTTTCTATATTCGTGTACGCAGCAATGCTGCCAAAACGATCAACAATTCGCAATGGAGCTACGTCAGTGCTTCTACTGAAGCTCGTCCGGAGTATGCCAGGCTGGTGGAAGATGTATCTAAAACCGAGATTACGGAATCATCCGCTATTATTCGCTGGAAGAAAGACAACAAACAAAATCCGGTGGATAGCATAAGCATTATGCCTATGATGGATACGACTCTGCCCGGCGTTAGCCGCTATCTGACCATTGAAGAGATGATGCAGGGATATGCTGAAGTAGACGGATTGACGAAGAATACATTATACGCAGTCAACCTGTATGATACCAGTAAACCTCGTAAATATGACAAACCTTACAATCAGGTAACGTTCCGCACGGCTGGTCCGTCGGCCATGTCTATACAAGTTGGCTTGGAAGATGATTTATCTGCCATGTTATTGGACAACGATGTCGATCCTGAAGTGCCCGAAGGTACGGAATACTACTTGCCGGCAGGTTCTTCTTACCGTGTCACTCCGTTCTCTTTGATGAAGGGTTTCCGTTTGGCGGGCAGTCGTGACGGTGTTAAACCTGTTGTTGTCCTCGAAGGCAGTTGGAGCATTGCAGAAGGTTCTTACCTTTCCAGCTTAGAGTTCGATAATATCGAATTCCGTCATGAAGCAAACAATAATTACTTTATGAATACCAGCAAGGCATACACAATAGAGAATGTCAGCTTTGTGAATTGCGACTTTATAAGTCTTCGTCGTGGTTTCTGGCGCCATCAATCAGCTAATGCCAAGTACATTATGAATCTGGAAATGGAAGGATGCCGTTTCGAAGGTTGTGGATGGCAAACAAGTGCGTATGGTACATTTAATCTTCAGTCTTTCGATAAAGATAACGGAGTGTCTTATGACCAAGTAGACCGTGCCATCTTCCGCAACTGTACGTTTAGCAACGACAATGACGGTACCAATGGCTATGGTTGGGGTAACCTTTTCTATGCGCCTTATATGGATAAACCGATCGAACTGGAATATAAGAATGTGACTATCTACAATTACAGCCGTAACCAACGTTTGATTAACATTGAATCTGCCGTAGGTTCCAAATTGGTAATGCAGGGCATCCTGTTGGCATCTCCTTGCGGTGATTTGTATGCTATCGGCGCTAATACCACCACCACATTCTCCGACAACTATACCACAGCAGATTATGCATTGGGCGGCAGCAAGATGAACGCGACAGACCTTGAGATTACAGCAGACAAACTGTTTGTCGATCCGGTTAATGGAGACTTGACGATTAAGGATACTTCTTCTCCGATCGTAAGTAGTCGTGCCGGTGATACTCGTTGGTTACCTTAAATTAGAGTGGAGAGTATGAATTTACATGATTAAGAATAAAATAAAAATAGAATATTATGAAGCTGAAACATTTATTTTTCTTAGCGGTTACCGGAACATTGGCAGTAGCTTGTAGTGAAGTTAATGAAAATTCTCTTACTGATGGCGATGGTCAAAGAATGCTCCGCACGATCAGTTCGGGTAACGACCGTTTTTCTACACGATTGAATAGCGAAACCAGTGAATGGGAGAGCGGTGATGCTATCGGTATATATATGTTCGATACAGAAGATAAGAATGTATTGAACGATGCCCTTAATGTGAAATATACTACGATTGGTGAGGGACTGACGGTGAACTTCTCGTCCGACCCCGGAATAGCAATCTATGATATGCCTACAAATTTCGTCGCTTATTATCCGCATGCCACATCTGCGGATGTTATTGACGCTACGGCAGCACTTTATAAAGTAGATATAAGCGATCAGTCTAATGGTATCTCTGCCCACGATTTAATGTGGGCAAAGGCTGCCAACCAGTCAACGGAATCATTGTTGGCAGGAGGATTGGCGTTCACTTTCCATCATCAGTTAGTGCTTTTGCGTGTCAACATTACGAATGAAAATGTGTCGGATGTAACAAGTGTTACGGTAGGGGGGATGAACACTACGGCTACTTTTAATCTGATAGACGGTACATTAAGTAATATAGGTACACAGAAGTCGGTGGCTTTGCAGAAAAAGGATAATAAGTCTTTCATTGGTATTATGTTGCCTACTGAAGAGTTGAAAAACAAGTTGTCGCTTACTATTCTGGCAGATGGTGGCAAATATCAGTATACAGTGCCCGAAACCAGCAAGATTGATAAATTTGTTGCAGGCAATGAATATACGTTCGATATCACTGTCGGAAAAGAAACGAGCGGAGAAGTGGGTGGCGGCTCTGGTAGTAACACACCTTGGGGTGATGGCGGCAACGAAGAAGGTAATGGCGATAAAGTATCTGAAAATGAAGCTATACCTGCCGACTATGCACAGAAAGCGATTACTGCGGAGACTGACTTATCTACAGTATTGTCCGGTGCTTCCGGCAAGGCTGCGTTAGTGTTCGCTGCCAATGCGGACGGCTATACCTTTAGCGATGTAATGGTGGTGCCCGAAGCTGTCACCGAGTTGCTGTTGATTGGAGATACCGAAGAACAGGTGAAAGTCAACCTGAAACAGATACAGTATGCCGGACTTCAAAAAATTGCATTGAACAATTTGGATATAACAGGCGATAACTCAACTGCTTTGCTGACAAACAGTGAAACTGCCCAACTCGCAGTGGATGCTGTCATTGAGTTGAAGAAATGTAATTTCACTAGTATGAAGACGATTTGTGACTGGCCGAGTGGAGATGCCAATGCACAAAACTTGATTGCTGCTATGATAATTGATGATTGCATATTTGCAAATATGCAGAATGTTTTCAACGATTATGTTTCTAAAGTAATCACTATTACCAACTCTACACTTTATAATATGACAGAACGTGCCATTTATATGAAAGGCACCAGCGCGGTGATTCTCACTGTAGAGAATTGTACGTTAGTAGATTTAGGTAAGACTCCTTTTGAAAGTAGAGCGACTAATGGCAATTTGTATTATAAAAATAATATTTCAGCTTGTTTCGTGACAAGCAGTCCCAACCTTGCCTACAAAATGAATGTAAAAGAATTTTCTGGTAACTATGCCGCCGCAGTTACCGAAGATGGACAACTTGCAGTGGTGAATATACATAACAAGGCAGTAGATACGAACAACTTCCCTGACGCTTGGACAGATACCTCCAAGACTGTTGCCGAACTTTTTGAAGACGCAGCAAACGGCAACTTCAAACTGAAAATGGATGCTCAAGTAGGTGACCCACGTTGGTATAAGAATGCCCAATAGCCGTTGAATTATTTTTGTAGAACTGATTAAACAATACAGTTATGAAATTATTTCATTCATTAATATATCCCTTGTTAGGCGGTTTGCTTTGCCTCTCTTGTTCGGATGACGAGCAAGATGCGGGCACGAAACAACCTGCTATTACAGGAGAGGTTACCTTCGGTGTAGACCTCACAGGTTTCTCAACCCGCGTCACCCAAGACGGTTCGTCGTGGAATAATGGGGACAAGATTGGAGCATACGTGCTGGATATGAAAACCCTTGAGCCTGCCACAGAGGCAGCTAATGTACCTTATGTTTGTTCGGAAGAGGGTGCATCGGTTTCTTTCGCTTCCACCACACCGCTCAAAGTGCAAAATGACGGAATACCGGTGAAGTTTGTGGCATACTATCCATACAATGCCGATATACGCGATTTTAACTATCCCGTGCAATTGGCAGCTCAAGAAAGGGGGAGTACCGCTTGTGACTTACTGTATGCTGCCACGAACGAGGAATATACTTATGCCCCGGAGAACGAACCTCATATCGCACTCAACTTTAGCCATCGTTTGGCTAAAGTGATTCTGAAATTTGTGGATTTGGAAAAGAATCCGTTGGAAGTCAGCAATGTGCGTATTGAAGGGATGCAAACTGAAGCCTCGTTCAACGTACAGACTGATGTACTGACGGTTGACGAAAGCTCTGTTGCTACAATCACCCCTTATCACAATGCAACAACAGGATTCTACGAGGCTATTATTCTTCCTACGGCGTTGAAGGATAGCTATAAGGTGTCTTTTGTATTGGACGATAGAGAGAAAGAGTGGATATTTACCAATCTGGACATTGCGCTGCCGCAGTTCCACAAAGGTTACAGCTACACCTTTGCACTCTACATAGACGATAGCGGCTTTGTAGAAATGGGACGTCTCGAAAATGTGGATGGCGGAAACTCATCGGCTCCTTGGGAAGACGGAAGCAGTGAGGATGGTACAGCCGAAGGTGACAAGACTCCTGTATCAGGATATGCCTTCACACCTGCTGATGGTACGCAGCAAGCACTTGCGGACACTGAACTGAAAATTACATTTGAAGGTGCTGCACCCGAACTTGGTACGAATGGTTGTATCCGTATCTATCGTATGAGCGACCATAAACTGGTAGACGAAATCAATATGGCAGAACGCAGACAGTCTATCGTGGACGGGGTTACCAAACTGAATACATGGATGGATATTATCGGTGTCACGCCTACGGGTTCTTCTGTCAGTCGCCGCATCGTCAACTACTATCCGGCAAGAGTGGAGGGTAACAACTTTATCATCAAGCCTCATCAACAACGTTTGCAGTATGATACCGAATACTATGTAACCATCGAACAGGCCGCCGTGAAGCAAACAGATTTCAAGGGAGTATATGGTCGTGCATGGACATTCAAAACCAAGTCTGCGCCAGTCGTGACCGGACCGAACTATGAGGTGAAGATTAGTCATACCGACCCCAATGCCGACTTTTATACTTTGCAAGGTGCCATCGACTTCTGTGCCACACAGATCGATTTGAATGCACCCAAGACTTTCCGGATGGATGATGGTATCTATCAGGAGATTATTTACTTGCGCGATCAAAGCAATATCACGATAAAAGGAAATGCCGGTGATAATACCGCTGTCAATATCCAATATGATAATAGCAATGATATTAACGGTGGTATAGGTGGTGGAACCAATATCGATCAGTTTGCTCCGGCAGGCACTATTGTACCTTCTTCCGGAGGGCGTTCGGTGGTGATACTGGATGGCAACAGTGATAAAATCCGCTTTGAAAATGTGACGATAGAGAATGCTTACGGTTGGACGCTAGGCAAAAATGGCCAGGCAGAGGCGCTTTATATTAACAATAAATCGGCAGCTTTCATCAATTGTCGTGTCTTGAGCTTTCAGGATACTTTGCTTCCGGGTGGCGGTTACAACTGGTTCAAAGATTGTTTCATAGCCGGAGCTACCGATTTTATCTGGGGTTCGGGCAAGGTCGTTCTGTTTGAAGATTGCCAGCTCCATGCACCTACCGGCACACGTGCTGTAATGCAAGCGCGGGTCAGGGCGGGTTACTTGGGATATGTATTCCTGAACAGCCGTTTCACGGTAGGCGAAGGCGTCACTAACTCTACTTTGATTTATCAGTTCGAGCCGGACAACCTGACCTTCTTGCATTGTACGTTTGCCGATGTGTATGGGCCCAACTTTGTAGGCGAGAATAAACCGCTGACTCCGGCTGTGCCTACTGTTTCCACCGGTTGTAAATTATACAACTGCAAGACGGAATCGGGTTCCGATATTTACCAATCCATTCCGGCGGCGGTGCGCAATACGGTATTGCAACTTAGTAAGGAACAGTATGACCAATATTTCGGTACGCGTGAAATCATCATGAGTTGGGATGGTTACACCGATGCGGCTTGGTTCAAATAATAAAATATGTAAGGTAAAAAGAGACAATGAGTAGATTGAATCAAATGGCTGGTTTGGTACCGGTCATCTTAGGACTATTTTGTGCTTGTCAGACTACTGCCAAGCAGGTGGATATGGAGACTGACTTGAAGGCGATGTATGCAGACCTTCCTTTCTCCATGCCCACGATAGAGCGTCCCGTCTTCCCCGATTATCAGGTGAATATCTGCGATTTCGGAGCAAAAAGTGATGGTGTGACGCTGAATACGGAGGCTATTAATAATGCAATCAAAGCAGTGCATGATAAGGGAGGTGGCAAGGTAGTCATTCCGGAAGGCTTGTGGCTGACAGGACCTATTGTTTTGCAGAGTAACGTCAATTTGCATGCGGAAAAGAATGCGTTGATTGTATTTAGTAGTGATACTTCGTTATATCCGATCATCACCACTTCGTTTGAGGGACTGGATGCCAAACGTTGCCAGTCGCCTATTTCGGCAATGAATGCGGAGAACATAGCCATCACCGGTTATGGTGTTTTTGATGGGGCGGGGGATAGATGGCGTCCTGTGAAGAAGGATAAGATGACGGACAGGCAATGGAAGAATCTGGTGAACTCCGGCGGCAAGGTGGATGAGAACGGAAAGGTGTGGTATCCTAATGAAGGAGCGCTGAAAGCCTCTGTTCTCATGGCCGGCAGCGGAGATAAACGGACTGAAATCACGAGTGAAGAATGGGAAGATATGAAGAGTTGGTTGCGTCCCGTACTGCTAAGTATCGTAAAGAGCAAAAAGATTCTTCTGGAAGGTGTGACCTTCAAAAACTCTCCGAGTTGGTGTCTGCATCCGCTTTCGTGTGAATCTTTGATATTGAATGATGTAAAAGTATTCAATCCCTGGTATTCACAAAATGGTGACGCGCTGGATGTGGAATCATGCAAGAATGTATTGATTGCCAACTGTTTTTTTGATGCGGGGGATGATGCTATCTGTCTGAAGTCGGGCAAAGACGAGGATGGCCGCAGAAGGGGCGAACCTTGTGAGAATGTGATTGTGAGAAACAACACCGTTTTGCATGGTCATGGCGGATTCGTGATTGGCAGTGAGATGTCCGGTGGTGTGAAGAATGTGTATGTGTCCGAATGTTCTTTTATCGGTACGGATGTCGGCTTACGGTTTAAAAGTGCCCGTGGACGCGGTGGTGTTGTGGAGAATATTTATATCAATAATATAAATATGATTGATATTCCTAATGATGCCTTGATTGCCGACTTGTATTACGCGGCCAAAAGCGCTCCCGGTGAACCGATTCCGAGTGTGAGTGAGGAGACGCCTGCTTTCAGAAACATCTATATCTCGGATGTATTTTGCAGGGGAGCAGGACGGGCAGCGTATCTGAACGGACTTCCCGAAATGCCGATTGAGAATATTTCCATCAAGAATATGGTGGTTACAGGTGCTAAAGAGGGTATTGTAGTGAATAAAGTGGCAAAGCTCAACATTGAGAATGTGGAAATTGACACTCCCGATCAATCTATGATACAGATAGAAAATACGACGGATATCACCATTAACGGAAAAGAGTTGGGAACGATTTCGGAGAAGCGGTTACTAACCAAGAACTAACTATACCAGTTGTTTTTATACTGTTTTTATTGTCAATCTGTCAGGACGGCAGTTAAAGATATGAATTACAGTATAATACATGCTGACAATAGAAGCTGATAATAGGCTGACAATAAGAATTGAGTATTCTATTGTCAGCCTGTTTTTTTATTGTTTGGCAAGTAAGGATACAAGTCTGTCCATTCGTTCGTTATAGTATTGATAGGCTGATGAGGCATATATCAATATGCCTATATCATTCATTGATACTCTCATATCATTTATTAATATACCGATATAGTTATGCGGACATCTTGGAATTATTGTTTCAAGGTTTTGATGTAGCTGCATTAATATGCCTGTACAGTTGAGCAAGTATGCCTGTATCGTTTGGTTAGTGTGCCTGTATAGTTGGGCAAAGGTGCCGCTATCTTTACCTTCCCACGGTCGTGGTAATATCTTCTCACGGCTGTGGGAAGATCCTACCACAGCCGTGGAGAGATCTCGTCACGGCCGTGGAGAATTAGCAATATCGGTGCTTTAGGGGAACAATAGCGGTACCTTGGTTGAACAATAACGGTGTCTTAGCGGAATAATGCAGGCTTGGTAAATAAGGGATAATAGCTGCATTGTGTAGTTTTAAACAATAATAGGCTGACAATAAAAGACGGAAATCTTTATTGTCAGCCTATTGTCAGCTTCTATTGTCAGTAGGTAATAGCTTGAAAACAATTACTTTATGAAGCCATAGCTCTTGGCCTGACAATAAAAACCATTTTTTATAAATTCTCAATGTAGCCTAAGTTCAACTTAGCCTCAAATTATATATGGAATGGTATTACCTATTGAATCTGAATACTGCACGTTTGCAAGTCATTTTCATTTGAACTGTTTCCGTAAAGTATCTTATATGTTCCGCTTAAAGGGCGTATGGTATTGGTCGCTGTATCAAACCATTCGAAAGAATCGTATGGAAGCTCTATATTGACATTCTGCGTCTTACCTTTAGCAATGTTGACCCGTTGGAAACCACGAAGAGTTTTTTGTGGACCTCCTTTGTCGTCAGGACGGCAGATGTACACTTGCACCACTTCTTCACCGTCTCTCTGGCCGACGTTACTTACCGGGATGGTAAGGATTGCCTTTTCGCCTTTGTTTAATTTCGGTTGGTTCAGGGTAGCTTTTCCATAAGAGAAACGGGTATAACTTAAACCGTAGCCGAATGGATAAAGAGGTGTTTCCGTCATAAAACGGTAGGTACGCCCTTTCATCGAATAATCTTCATAATCCGGCAATTGTTGTATGCTTTTATAGAAGGTGATAGGCAGACGTCCGGCAGGATTGTAATCTCCGAAAAGAACATCGGCAACGGCTGTTCCACCTGCCTGTCCGGGATACCATGCTTGTAGAATCGCATCACAACTTTGAGTTTCGGGTACGATAGCCATCGCCGAACCGGAGAAATTGACAAATACCGTTTTCTTTCCATTCTTTTTCAGCAGAGCGAGCACTTCGCGCTGGATGGCGGGCAATTCGATTTCTGTACGGTCACCACCTTTGAATCCGGGATCAGATACCCGCATCGATTCTCCTTCCAACAGGGGAGAGATACCTCCGGCGAAGATAACTACATCTGCATTTTTCAACTTGTTTAGAATATCGCGCGCATCCATTGGAGTCTGTTTAGCCAGATCGAAATGAAGTGTAGGGTTGTCTTTTACTTGAATAAAATGCAATTTAATGTCATAACTCTTTCCAGCTTCGTAGTTGAACGAATACAGGTTGGTGTGATTCTTGATATTGGTTGCTTCCGCTATCTGCTTGCCGTTGAGGAATAAAGTAACTCCTCCGTTCGTCATCACCCGGAAAGTGGCGGCTCCGGAATCTGTCGGACGGAAAGTAGAACGATAGATGGCGGTGAAATTCTTCAGTCCCACACCCGGAGCAAAGACGGTAGAACCTTCTGCACTGAAATGGAAAGGAGTTGTCAGGCGGTCGGTTGCGGCAATCTTACCTTTATATTCGCGGTTATTCCAATAGGTGGCGCTGAATCCGGCCTTTCCGTCGATGTTGCATTGGTTGAACAAGCTGTGCAGGGTGGTGTCGTTCGTGTATCCGCACACTGGTTCGTAGATGATTTGTGCGTCGGGAAGTTTGGCGCGTATTCCTTCCAGTAAAGTTACGGTGTGTGAAGGGAAACCGTTGTAATTACCCCATTGCATCACCGAGTCGTTGGCGTTGGGGCCGATCACTGCGACTTTCATTTGACGGTTTAATGGAAGGATATTGTTCTTGTTCTGAAGCAATACCAGACTTTCATGCGCCATTTTCAGTGCCAGTTCTTTATGCTTGGGGCAGTCGATAACAGAATAAGGAATGTTACTCCACGGATGAGTCGGATTCATTTCTCCCAGTTCGAAACGGGCTTTCAGCAATCTTTTGACTGATGTATTGATTTTCTCTTCCGAAATCAGACCTTTTTTTACGGCATCGGTGATACTTTTGAAGTTACCGCCACATTCGAGGTCTGTTCCGTTTAAAACAGCGTCGGCGGAAGCGTGGGCGGCATCGGGATGCGTTTCATGTTTTTTGCGTTGGAAGAAATCTCCGATTGCTCCGCAGTCGGTTACTACGATTCCCTTGAATCCCCAATCGTTACGGAGAATTTGGGTTAACAGGCGATTGCTGCCACAACAGGGATCGCCCTCAAAACGGTTGTAAGCGCACATCACTTCTTTTACTCCTGCCTTTTGTACCAGTTCTTTGAAAGCTGGAAGGTAAGTTTCCCATAAGTCTCTGGGAGCGATGTTCTCTGCATTGAAGCTGTGGCGGTTCCATTCCGGTCCCGAGTGGACGGCAAAGTGTTTGGCGCAGGCGTGAAGTTTGTTATATTCGGCATCTTCCGGTCCTTGCAGACCTCTGACGACTGCCATTCCCATGCGTCCGCTCAAATAAGGGTCTTCGCCATAGGTTTCCTGTCCCCGTCCCCAGCGAGGGTCGCGGAATATGTTGACGTTGGGAGTCCACATGGTCAATCCCTGATAACGTTTATACTGTCCTCTTTCATTGAACTGGCGGTTCTTGGCACGTGCTTCGTCGGATACGGCATCAAAGACTTCATATAGTAATTCGTCGTTGAAAGAAGCCGCCATACCTATGGCTTTTGGGAAAAAAGAAAGCAATCCGGCCCGGGGAGAACTAGAA
>OBVH01000124.1_pt1 | contig 66907 bp, 69 predicted proteins | sample 1495001 | NCBI WGS metagenome assembly OBVH01 (sample SAMEA2579959, study PRJEB22360) | human gut metagenome
GCCTGTCCTTAAAAAAAGGGCCCAGAGGGCGGCGCCGCCCCCCCCGCTACTTTCTTTCGGTGAGCCGGAGCGGTGAAAGAAAGATAGCAAAGAAACCATTTTTTCAAACAGAATTTTAATCAACTAAAAAATAACAGAATTATGAAAGCAACAGTAAATCAATCAGCAGCAGAGAGAAACATCACATTGGTATCATTGGCAAACATTCAGCCGAGCAGTTTCAATCCCCGTAAATATTTCAGCGAACCCGCCCTGTATGAACTGGCGGAAAGCATCAAACAGCAGGGAGTTTTGCAGCCTATCACCGTGCGCCCGATAGCCGATACAGACCGTTACGAGATTGTTTTCGGTGAACGCAGATACCGTGCATCCGTCATTGCGGAAATGGAACAGATACCCGTCATTGTTTCGGAACTGACGGACGATGCAGCCGAAGATGCAGCCATAGCCGAGAACTTGCAGCGTGAGGACGTGACACCCATCGAGGAAGCCAACGCCTACCAACGCATGATTGAAACGGGAAGGCACACCGTAGCAACATTGGCGGTACGTTTCGGCAAGAACGAGAACTATATCCGTACCCGTTTGAAATTCACCGCCCTAATCCCCGAAATCGCTACACTGTTGGAAACGGACGAAATCACCATCAGCGTGGCAGCCGAAATCTGCCGTTACGGGCAAGATATACAGCGTGAAGTGTACGAGAAACATTTGCAGGACGGGAACAACTACAACAGTTGGCGGGGGCTGAAAGCTGCCGATGTTGCCAAACGGATAGAGAGCAACTATACCACCGATTTGCGCTACTATTCCTTTGACAAGACCGAGTGTGCAACGTGCGCCCACAATACGAACAACCTGCTTTTGTTTGCCGATGGCGGCTGCGGACATTGCGCCAACCGCACTTGTCTGGCTGAAATGAACGCATCTTTCCTCATGGAAAGAGCCGTCCAAATCATACGGCAACAGCCCAATGTTTCCCTTTGCCGTGACCGTTACAGCACCAACGAAACAGTAATAGAACGGTTAATCGCTTTAGGGTACGAGGTCGAAAACCTTGAAAGATACACCGCTTTCCCCGTCAGCCCCCAAGAACCCAAAGAGGAAAATTTCAACAACCCCGAACGTTACGAGGAAGCTCGCACCCGTTACGAACAGCAATGGGCGGACTATATGGAGAAAGAGGAAGAAATCACAGGGCGGAGCGAAGCGGGAGAAATCACCGTTTACGCCAAGATAGGGAAACAGGAGATTACTTTCTGTTATGTGGAGAACGCAGCCGAAGCGGACGGAACGCCCACCGAAACCACCCTTTCACCCGTTCAGAAGTTGGAGAAGCAGGACGAGCGCAACAAGGAGATAGCCATAGAAAAGACGGTTGAAGATACCAAACGGCAGATAATGGAAGCCGACATAACGGGCGGCAAGTTCAGTGCAGACGAGGAAAAGATACTTTATTTCTTCATGCTCTCCAATTTGCGGAGCGAACATTTTGCAGCCGCAGGTATCACCGAAGAAGGGAAACACTACCTCACGGACGAGGATAAAATGAATATCGTGGAAAATCTCACCGTTAGGATAAAGACCATTATCCGCAGGGATTATCTGATAGCCAATTTCCGAAGCGCATACGGCAACAATACCGAAGCATCCCTTTTGCTTGATTTCGCCCGTAAGCACATGCCCGAAGAACTTTCAGCCATCGAAAGCGGATATAACGAAGTTTACGAGAAACGACACCAACGCATCGAGGAACGCAAAGCCGTTCTTTTGGTACAGGAAAAGACAAAAGCAAAAGGGCATGAAATCACCCAACCCGAAGAACAACCGCAACCCGAAGGGATTGCAGCCTAACCCAACAGAGAGCAAGGGCGGAGAAATCCGCCCGCTACTTTCTTTCTACTCTTTTGTTTCATCGCCGGAAGTTCGGGACGGGTAGCGATCCGCCCGGACTTCTTTTTTTACCGCCCTTTGTTCCTTACCGGATATTTTGCCGGACTTCTTTCTTTCGTGAGCCGTAGCGGAAAAGACAAGAAGCAAAGAAACCACCTTTTCAACCGGATTTTTCCACTACTTTCTTCGTGACGCTGTGGCGGGAAAGCAAAGTAGCAAAGAACCATTTTAACGACCATAATTTTATTTATTGTATTCTATATCGGCTGTTTATTCATCTGCAAACGGTGTATTCACACCTTTCTATACCTGAATAATAGATAGCCTATTGACAAACAGAGAATAAAAGGAGCTATGATAGGGCACAGAACTGCTATTTCCGAGATACTTCTCTCTCTTGATGTTCTTCCCACCCCAATTTCCCACAGAACCATCAATACGGGTACAAGGAAGAAAGACAAGAAACTACACAATTTATTATCCCTGACCATCTTTAAACAATTCAGGAATAAGGTGGAAGAACCGATAGATAATAACAATACTCCAAAAGTATTCCAAACAAATAGTATTCCTTTCCAAGTATCATCGTGTGGAGATTTGATTGTATTTTGAGTAATCAACCATAGAATCCCCCAGTTACATAATAGGCTGGAACAAAAAATCCCTAACCATATCCTTAATAAAACAGACCATTCCTTTTTTTTAAATTCCATATTTAAGTACTTTGTATGCATCAGTTCTATTTTACCATATATGTTCTTTTTCGTTCCATTCACGTGTAACCTGTATATTTACTACTTTCCTATATATCAAGGCACTTCTTCTTTTATCAACTCTTCCAATTTTACTATTTCCTGTTTCATCTCTTTTTCTGTTTTTGTTTTCACTTGTGCATTGCCACAACTCACAAATGCCATTATAGCCATAATTAACAGTGTTTTAATGTTCATAACTGTTCTCAGATTTGATATTTGAATTTTTGTAATATTTTCCAATCAACTCTCTCTATAGAAAATCATGCAGAACTCGGTCAGCTCCTTACAGTGTTCGACTTGTTGGGGAGATATATATTCTTTATTTTCCCGTATATGTTTATCTATTTCATGCAAGATTTCAAGGTTGTGATACATACTGCAATTTTGCATATCAAACAATAAACGCACAAACTCAATCCCAATATATGTACTTGTAAGTTCCTTGTCATTTTTCCAGCCAGTATAATCATAAACTCTATTTATCAATTCGCCCTGTTCATCTACATCTGAAACCAAGGCAAGTGCCAACAAACTGTTTATATAATATCTTTTTATCCGGATAGCTTCTTGTCGATCTTCTATTAAATCAGTATCGTTCTCATGTAAAAAGGTCTGTATTTCGTTTCTTAGTTCATCATTAATCGCCCGGTTTGTTGATAAGGAAGCATCAAAAGCCCTATCTAAAAGGCTGTTTATATGGTCGATTGTTTCTTTGGTTGTAGGATTCATGTCTTTTATGTGCAACAATTCTTTGGTAACTTTCGCAACCATCTTTTCCGGTTCTACCAAATCTGCCTGATAAACTCCGATTTCATTTAGCTTATTTTTGTCCTCAATAGAGGTTACATAAAGCGTTACTTTACCCTCTTTATGAAGCCGGACGGCAAACAGATTGCCCTTATATTGTTTTAGAGAGTTCCTGTCAAATGTCGTATTTAGCCGCCATGATTGCCTTATGCCTGAATCGGATGTCCAATGTATAGTCAAACAGTCAGGAGGAAGACGTGATTCGCTGTCGATTGATGCCGGAACATCTACTTTATTAATAATGGATATACCTGCATTATGACTATCCTTACTTGAATACATTGATAACAGATGTATATAATTATCTGCTTCGGGTGTTTCCAATAGAAAGACACCATAATGGCAGCGTTGCCAACGTTTAAGACCTATCTCTTTATAAAATATGCTGCATAACAGTAGAAAAATAATAGCCAACAGTATTGTATTAGCCTTATCCTCTTTAAACAATTGATAGATTATTGTTCCCATATACTTACTTTTGGTTAATTCATCCAGTTTATGCCGGATAGCACATTGTATATAACGGATATTATAATAGATATAACAAGGCATATACATCCTATAATCATATCTCCCTTACGGCACAAGCTCCCTTGCGGATTTAGAAAAGCCGCAAAGAAAAATAGGGCAGTAATCGTATAAGGCAATAGCTTGCAATAAAAATCACGTGAATCATAACTTGGATAATAAAGAGTGATTATTCTTAATAGCACTCCAATGACTACTATCAGAGTTATGTTTAAATATAGTCTGTCTATTGAATCCATACGCTCAAAATATTAAGTTTATCCTTTCTTTTTTATTGCTCCAAAGTTACCCCGCCACCCCTAAACTCCCTTTTTCGTTTCCCGATCATTTTTTTGCTAACCGTTCAAAGTAGGAATAAAGTATCATCCGTTTGTTTAACCTTGATTGCTCACAAAATAGAATTTATATCATAAGAGGAATCAGCTTATCTGTTCCTTTTTTCATTCCAAGATGTAACTCAATATATCCATATTCAAATTCAGCTCCATTGTTTAATTCCCTTACAAAAAGCAAAGCACTTGGTTTTCCATTTTTCTTTTTAGACCGTAAAGATACGCTCCGACCATTACTTGAAAAAACAATGCGATATTCCTCAATTGGTTGAAGTTCTTTAGTAGAATATTTATTTATTATATCAGTTATACTTTTCCAATCCAATTCTATTTCTTCTTTTGTTTGATATATAGTAATTGCAAATTCCTGATAAGATGGAATAAAATACTTCTTTAACTGCTCTAAATCTTTCTGTGCTATTAATTTTCTGACGTATTCATACTCTTTGATGATTTTCCGCTCAATATCAGGTATTGTCCTTAGATCAACGCAATCATCCCAGTAAGTATATTGATAAGGTACATTTGCTTCGAACTCACCCTTCATATCAATGTATGGTAACCCATTTTCTGGTATTTCAATATCAGGAAGAGTAAAAACTGTATGCCAAGTTGCTTCTCCCGACTCATCTACTTCTTCCGTAAAATCATAATAACCAATTTCCAAGCGAAACGGCTTTGCATTACTTATAACATCTTCTCCTTTTATGGGAGATAAATGAATCTCAACAGTCTGCTTTCCTGATTTAAATATAGTAGGATTAATTGTTATCAATGCTTCACCTATATTAGTCGGATAGGTTATTTCTGTCATCAATATATCATTTACTCTCAATTCAAATAAGCAACCCCGATTACCATATTTGGCATAGTACACAGGTCTGCTCTCATTTTTATAAACATAAGAGTCCACATTCTCTTTGCGTACATTGCTAAACTCCTTTACATTCGAGTTCCCTTGCTTATTTTGCGCATTGCAGCATCCACCAAGCCCAAAACTAAATAATCCCATAATCAAAAGTATTTTTAGTTTCATAATATCTCATTTTTATAATGTCTTAATTCCATCCTGAAAAGTCGGATATTTCAAATCAGGCAACAAGTCTTTTTTCATACGGGATGTGTCCCCATAATAAGAAACTTTCCCGATAGTGATAAAATCTTGCGTCAATGGAGCTTTACACCCCGTCATTAATGAAACTTCTTCAAATACCCATGCCGCTGTACGGATCATCCATAGAGGCATCCGCCACGGTCTGTATGTATGCCAGTATTGTGTGGCTGCATCCAAAAAATCCGCCAACGTCTGCACACCATCATCACCTATATGATAAATACCTCTTACTTCCGGGTTATAAACAGCCGATTTAGTAGCCGTTACAAAATCATCGGTAGAAATCAGATGGATTACATTAGGTTTACGCCATATCCCTAACAGGCAATACCGTGAAAACCAGCGGGCTGTATCAATCATCAGGATTCCCCGTCCATAAACCATGCCGCAACGTAATATTACCTTTTCCACCCCGGTCTGTGCCGTTAACAACTTTTCTTCTTCAAGACGGGTTTGGGCATGAACAGAGTTCGGTTTGCCATCCAACCTTCCTGTTGCTGGATGTTCCGGAGAAGTTTCACCTTCAACATGGGGGAAGCTGATAAGGACAATGCGCCGCACTTTTGCATCCAAAGCAGCATCGAGCAGGTTGGCAAAATATCCGACATTCGTTTTCGGCAAGAACTTTTCAGGCTTTCCCTGAAAGAGTACGCCAGCGAAATGTATAACAGTATCAACGCCTTTGAGAGCATCCGTAAGCGTTTTTCTGTCTGCCAAGTCTATTTTAAACGTTTTTACATTCTCTTTCCCAACCATCAAAGGAGAAATCTCTTTTCGATGCCATAACAAATGCAAGATGACATTATCGCATACCATACTTTGCGCAAGTATGTTACCCAAATTTCCGGCAGCCCCGGTTATCGCTACTGTTTGCTTACTTTTATATTCCATATTTCTATTCCATATTATCGTATATATCCAGTATTTCTAATCCTTTATCCAGCGCATTTCGGGCACACGCTGCTATCTCGGATTCCTTGTCTGCATAGCGCAATACTTGCTTAAGGTCATTGTTTGACGCTTCCTTATCACCCAACTTATGATAGACACAGGCTCTCCAATAATAACAGTATGGTAAACAGAACTGTCTGTCAATACCAAAAGTGTAATCGTTCAATGCTAAATTCAAGCTATCCATAAAGTAATATATCCGGGCTCTGTAAATTCGGATATCGTCAATCGTATATTCGGGCTCTTCTAACAAATTATCATCATTAAAAGTCATATTTCCAAAAGGAAGGCTATAAGGTAGAGGTACAAGTTTAACTTGAAGACGCCCAGTTTTGAATAATTTAATATTTAGAGCTGAATTATAATCCTTTAAAGCTCCTTCAAAATCCTTTATATAATATTTGATTCCGGCTCTGTTCATGTATCCGCATATTAAGAATGAATCAATTCCGATTGCCAGATCATAATCCCTAATAGCTCCATTGTAATCCTTAAGTTCAGCTTTGTCCGCTCCTCTGTTAATATAATATGGGGCTTTTTGAGGATTTCTGCCAATAGCTTTGTCCCAATATGTAATCGCCTTTTCATAATCCCCTTGTTCTTCGCAATCCAGCGCTTGCGAAACAAAATCTTTCTCCGAACATCCGACAAAAAGACAAAGTAAAACGCAGAACGATAATCTATATATTGTTCTCCAACTCCTATGTGATAATTTTGACCATTCCATAATTACCAATTATTTTCATGTTTCTTATACTTCATGCAATATTTTATAGTTTGTTTCTATTCTCTGCCAAAGATACCCCGCCACCCCTAAACTCCCTTTTCGTTTCCCGTCCGTTCTTTTTCGATAATCGACCATATTAGGATATTTAACGGTTTCATCTGGCATCTTTTGCCAAATATAAGATAAGATTTTCAGAAAATACAGTATTTACTGCATTTTTCATTGTTACCCATACAAAAAAGCATCCCGAAGGATGCTTTCTCACTATTTTGTATTGTCGGCTCATATCACATCCGCAATCCTTTTTTCCGTTCCTGCCGGATAGCCGAGAAAGAAAAGTCCTGTTTCTCCTTGTCGAACTTCACCGCCTTGTCCTTCTGTACCCCGTCCGGCATTTCCATCTGGCGCACGTTCAACGGTTTCCCGTTGTAGAAGTCCGTCATCTGTTGGTACGTGAACTTTTCCCCTGTCCGTGCTTCCATCATTTTGCAGAGCGAATACACGTTGCACCCGTTTTTCACGCTTTCCGGTATCAAGTCCGGACGTTTGGCTGTTTCTTGGGGATAGAGTTTTGCTGCCAGCAGGCAGATTCCCGGCGAACGCTCCGCTTTCGGAAGCAGTGCGAATGACATCCAGCTATGTTCCGCACATTTTCGGTACAACCCTTCCGTTTTCAGTTCCGCACGTACCTTTTCGCCCGCAAGGGCTTCCGTACCTGCTTCCTTTACCGCCTTTTCAGCCCGTTCCACGGTTTGCAGATGGGCAGGCAGCACACCCAAACACCGCCCGTCCTGTTCGATGGCATAGTCCGCTATCCGGCTGTCGATAACTCCCGGTGCAAGGGCACTCAATATTTCCGGCAGCTCAACATCACCGCACCCGTTATTCGCCCTGATATATTCCAGACAAATATCCGGGAACGGCACATAGTGCAACAGTTCCAAGTTTTCATAAGCCAAATCTGCACTGTTATCAAGTGCAAGACGGCACATCTCCGGCGTTTTCACCTCTTCCGGCACGTGTGCCAGTTCCCAGCCGTCTTGCCGGACGGCAGCCATGCACTTCTCACTCGTGCGTTCAAATCGGCACAATCTTTCCAGAGAATAATCTCCGTTCTCCGTTTCGTCCTGATACCTTACCGTTCTATGGCTATGTTCCCGGACTATTTCACTCAACCTGCGGATAGGAAGCTCTGTTTTTGAACTGATACCCAACGGTATCAGTTCTTCATCACTTTTCAGCAACATATTGCCGTTGTGTATCGTCCCGTGCCAAACCAACCAAAGTGGAGTTACGGACAAGGCTTGCGGAGTAAACCGTTGAAAGTCCTGCTTTTTCCCGTCTGTAAATCCCATCCGTTTAAATTCCTCTTTCGCCTGTTCACACCCCATATCTATATTAAGAAGATACACCCCCGGAACTGTATTTTCTTTCATTATTTACCTTTTTAGTCATTCTTCCGAATTATCATTATTAAAACTTAGCTCCAGTTCCACGGTTTGCGAAAACGAATCTTCCACCCACACCTTCAAACTGCTCTGATCGTCCGACTGCGAAGTAAAATACAGCCGGAACGTTTCTTTCTCCAGCGGGTAACGGTCGTTTGGCAACAGCACCGTGCCATCATCCAGTTTAAGCGTGCCTTTCCCGTCATACAGGAACCACCGAATCGTGTACTCCGTATCTTTCCAACGTCCATCCCGTTTGAGTTCACACCTTATTTCCGCCATTTCGTTCACCTTCAGCTTTTTCGGGACGGGCATCGTCTCCACCGTGAAAGGGTATCTCGTCTGAATATCCAACTGGCTATTACAGGCACACACAAGCACGAGGGCGGCCACTATGTAGCAGCCCACGAGCATTTGATAAATTATTTTTCTCATTTTTTCTTTTCTTTTTAGTTAGTACTCAAAATTCAGGCTCATTATACATTCGTCCATAAACCTTTTCTCCTGTAAGGAAAAGTAGTGTGCATCCAGTTCGCATCCCCAAAAGTCAAACCCCAACTTATTAGCGGCAATCCGGCTGCTGCCGCTTCCCACGTGCGAATCGAAAATTTTATCTCCCGCTTTCGCATATTTTTTTAGCAGCCAGCCATATAATTGAACAGGTTTCTGGTTCGGGTGGATACGTATTTCTTTATGTTTCATATTTTCCTGTAGCATACCATTCCAGCGGAATTTGATTTTCCTTATGGCTGTCTGAAAAGAAGTCCAAGCCAGTTCGCAATCCGCAAAATCACTTCCCGCATTATCTTTATCCCAAACAATCCAGCAACTCGCATCTGCAGGTACAGGTAAATGGCTGATGAAATGGTTTGCCCCCCAAATTATCTGATGATGGCTGATACGTTTCAATTCTTCAAAGTATTCAGGAGGCGGAGCTTCCGAATCATTACCGGAATAAGGAACATACTTTTTCGCTTTGGCTTTATGATCCCGTGAAGCATTTTTCTTTCCATCTTCACCGATACCATAAGGCACATCGACAATGGCAAGGTCAAAGAAAAGATCTGATACAGTCCGCATATAGAGCATACAATCTATATTATACACTTCGCTAATCATAAACTATCGAATCATAAACCGGACACCCACGCCGACCTGCGAGTGGAATTTTCCGCAATCACCCCCGAACAGCATCCTTTGCCGCCCGTTTACCAGCAAGACAATCTTATCCGTCAGGTATGCGGACAATTCCAGCGTCAGCGCACCCCCGTAAATGAAATTATCCCCGTCCGTCAGCCGTGAACCGTCCGGCATCATCTGTTCGCCCCAGTTCACCGTTTCATATCCGGCAAGGGCGGACAATCCCAGTGCCGCAAAAAATGTTTTCTTCCTGTCCGAAAGGAAGTTCAGGTAATACCCGCCTTCCCCCGTAAACTGGCTGACCGGATAAAGGCAGCCCCGGTAGTCATACCGCTTTTCCAGATACTCCGCACCGACCACCCAATGATGGGCGTTCTTCATGTAAGTGCTTACCGCTATCCCGGCATGGTAACCGAAACCGTTACCGTTTTTCCAGCGCAGATCGTCCGAAAGTCCGCCCGTGAACTGTATTCCCCTCATTCCGGGCAGGCATCTCTGGGCGTGTGCCTGGTTAAAATGCAGGCACACCCCGAAGAGCATGATAATCAATAATACTCTTTTCATCATTTACTTTATTTTCAGTTCGTTAATCACTTTCGCCGCCACAAGGTCGGCGTTCTCCACCCGTATAGTCTGATGCCTGCCGCCGTTCTTCTCGAACAGTTCGATAACCAGAATCTTGTCGTCCGGTATGGTGAACTGCGGAACGACGTACACCGTGCGCACATTGCTTTTCCCGTTCGTTACCAGTACCTCGTTATAGCTGCGTACCGGATCGAGTACCCGTTCCTGAATGGCGGTGCGCTTCGGTACTTTCTTATCCACAATCTTGAACTTAATAAAGTCCGTGTTGAAAGGCACATTCGACCTGTTCCTCGTTTCTGTATGGAAATAGAACAGCCCGTTATGCGAGTAGATAGACTTCAAAAGGAACTGTACCCCGAAGCGTTTGCAACCTAAATGTTTGATTTCCCGCTTGTCCGCCTTATAGATACTCTGCATTATCAGCTTCACCAGCAGCGGGCTTTCGCTGCCCAGTTCACGGAAATAGATATTCATGCGGGTATGCGAAAAGTCCGTTGTGTCCTCATTCTCCAAAAAGTCTTTCATCTCGATGTTCAGCATTTCCGGCTCATGCGCATACTTCGCATTAAATGAATAGAAACTCCCATCCTCACAGATAACCGAGAAATTCGTCTCCCCCGGAAACCCTTCGGTCGTAGCCTTCACCCGGATCACGTTCTCCGCCCCGTCCGCTTTTCCGGCAATAATCCAGTTACTACCCAAGTCCACATACTTCACCGCCGACGGGAAAATAATATGTACCGTTTTTGCAAACGTCACCTGTACCCCGAACGGAGTAACCATCTGCCGATACGGTAACTTCTGCGTGATCCCTTGATACAGGTCGTTTCCGGCAACCGTCCGTACCGTGTCATTCACTTGTGCGTTCACACACATTACTGCGCCCATAACGAGGGCAACCAATCCAAAAATCTTTTTCATTGTCTTTTCTTTTTAATGGTTTTATAATCCGTTTATCCGTTATTGCTGTTTAGCGTAAAGCATCAATTCATACCCCGCTTTCAGATGCACCTTGACCGTCCGGAACTTCTTCGCAAGATACTGGCTACCTCCCTGCATCACACCCCTTGTTAAGTCCATAGCGATCTGCTGCCCGGCACTCTGCGCAAACGAGATGCTTGTCCCCAGTCCGCCGCCTATATTCGCAAGGGCTTCCTTTGCCGCTTCCTGTTCCAGTGACGAAGGGACGGACAAGCCTTTCTGCCCGTCACTGTCATACACCGCCAGTTCCACGGGCAGCAAGTTCCCCCGGTATTCGATGGACGACACCACAATCTCCAGCCGTTCCCCCTGTACCTTTCCCGTTCCCGAAACGAGCGTGTTCTGCGGAATCACAAGGTTTCCCGCTTGCAGCGGTTCGAGTAGCCGGAGCTTCACCGTCTGCCCGTCCATAACCGTCTGGTCTTGGTGGATGCACGCCCGTATCGTATTCTTCCCCATAGCGTACCCGTTGCCGACCGCCGTATTGAACCCGTAGTTTCTCGGCTGGCTGTACGCCCGCATGAACTCCGCATCGTTCATCGGCTGTTGCAACCCCGACACCGTTTGCTGCCGTGCCGCCTGTACCGCAACGGCGGGCTTTCCCGTCCCTTGCCCGGTACTCTGTCCGGTAACGGGAACTTGCACGATTGTGCCGCTTTGTCCTGCCTGCCCGTTCTGTCCCATGTACTTGGCGGCAAGTTCGTAGCTCTTTTCCATCAGGGCGACCTGCTCGTCTATGCCGCCCGCCTGTCCCTGCTGCGCATCCAGCCGGGCGGTCAGTTCTTCCACCTGACGTTTCAGTTCTTCCTTTTCGGCATCCACCTTCGGCGTTTCGTAGAACGTGCCGAGTTGTCGGTTGATGTCCCGGTAGGCTGTCGTCGAAGAGTTCACACCCTTTCCCCGTGACGAACCCGAATAATCCCTGAACGGCTCCCGTTCCGGTTCGCTGTCCGGCAGTTCCATTTCCACCTCGTCCGTCCCGTTATCAGCCGCAAAAGCGAAGTCCTGCAACGAACGTACCTTGTCCGCCTGTTTCTTTTCTACCTGCGCCTGCTCGTAGGCTTTCCGCTTGTCGCCGATAATCCCGTCATTCTCCGGCAGGGGAATATCGGCGTTGAACGCCCCGACCGTTTCCCCGCCTTCGTCCTTCTTGTCCGAAGGTGCGAAGATCAGCCACATCGAGCCGAGGAACAGCAACCCCATCAACGGGTACACCAACAGCTTTTTCCGCTGCTGCATCTGTTTCGGTGTCAGCTCTCTGGCGGCTTTCTTGTCCTTCCCGCCGCCTTTCCTTTCTTTGTCCCCTTTCCCCGTGTCCGGGGCTGCGGCATCCGTCACCGTTACGTGCTGCGTTACCGTTTCTTTTTCCTGATTCTGTTCTTCCATGATTTACTGGTTGTTAAAAGGATTGATTATACTGTCATTCTTTAGCCGGATGGGGTCGATATGCTCTATCCCCAATTCCCGACCGTCACTTTTGCCGATGTTGTAGATGGCTGCGACGGTCATGTACACCGACAACCCGCCGAACACCACGAACATCACAAGGATAACCACCACCCGCTGATCCGGCGTGATACGCCCGCACAGGCGGCGGAGCTTTACGTCCGCCCAGTCCTGTATTTCAGCAATGACCTTCGCCATAAATTTTCCGACCATGCCGTTAGCGTTTGATGGTTTGCAAGTCCTTGTTTTCGGTAACCTCGAAGCCCTCAATGATGAACCCCTGCGGGTTGTTGTCACTCCTTACGGCATCCAACAACCGGCAGCGGGTGACAAGGCTTCTTTCCGTCACCGAGCTTTCACGGAGGATAATCTGGCGGGCGAACGTCCGCACGTTGTACGGGTACTTGTCAAAGTCACACCGCACGCTGTCGATCTGTACCATCTGGTTGATGTTCCCCGAAATCACCCGGTTATAATACCCCTTTTCCGAGAGGTCTTTGTAGTAGTTAAATGCGCTCTTGTCCGCCAGCATCAGTGAGCGTTTGATATTGCCCTCAATAGCCGATTTGTCCGGCGAGAGCGTGAAAAACAGCTCGTGAAACCTGCGCACGTGTTCCCGTGCTTCCACCGGGCGGTTCTGCTGCACGTCCTGCGAGAGTGCCAGCATCAGCGACTTACCGTTATCCAGCACATAAATCTTTTGCCGTTGCGCTTCGGCAAAGCTGTACGACTTCCAGAGGGCAAAGCCCGTCACCACCGCACACAGGCAGATGAACACCAGCGCAAACAAACGTATCTGCCTGAAACTCGTTTCGATATTCTTTAATGACTTAAATTCCATTTCCTTGATTGATTTTATTATACGTTATTTAATCAGCTTTCCGGCAACATTCCCAACGGCAGCACCCGCCCCGGCAGCGGCAACATTCCCCGCTTTGGCGGCAGTCGTGTTCATCGCACGGTTCGCACCGCTTACGCCGCCCGCCATGATGATCCAGTTCGCAACGGTCGGTATCGTGAAGTACCCGAATATCCCGATAATAAGGAATACCATGTACACCGTATTACTGCTGTCCGGTATGAAGGTAGGATCACTCATCGCCTCTATGTCCTTGGTGAGCATCAACACCTGAATCCTTGCCAGCACCGAGCTGAACAGGTCGCTCACGGGCAGCCACATATAGACGGAGATATACCGGGTGATCCACTGCGTCAGGGTGCTTTGGAATCCATCATAGACGCTTATCGCAAAGGCGATAGGCCCTAAGATGGAAAGGACGATCAGAAAGAACGTCCGTATCGTGTCTATCACCAGCCCGGCGGACTGGAACAGCAGTTCCAAGAGTTCCTGAAACCACCTGCGGATATTCTGTTTCATCCGGTACTCCGCCCTGTCTATGTACATCCCGCCCATCGTAATCAGGTCGCCCGCCGACCATCCGAGTTCATCCAGTTTCTTGTCGAACTCTTCCTTATCCACAAGGTACGCCGTTTCCGGATTCCGCTTGTTCGCCTCATATTCCAGCCTGTCCTTCTGTTCCCGGTACTTGTTCATGTCGAAGGTCTGCGTTTCCAGCAGCCCGTGGCAGCCTTTCACCACGGGGGAGAGAACCGTGTTAATCGTACCCAGTACGAAGGTCGGGAAGAACATGATGCACAACCCGACAGCAAAGGGGCGCAGCAGCGGGTACACGTCGATAGGTTCGGCACGGGCAAGGGCTTGCCACACTTTGGCGGCAACATAGAACAGCGCACCCAACCCGGCTATCCCTTTGGCTACGCCCGTCAAATTCGAGCATAGCGGCATCATTTCCTGATACAGCGTGTGCAATATCTGATGCAGGTTTTCAAAGTCTATTGATAATAACATCGTCTTACCTTTTTATATATATGTATAGGAATCCGTTCTCACCAATAGCGTTCGTCCGCCGAGCCGTACAACGCCATCACCCGGTCGGTATCGTTTTTCTTTTTCGCCCGCAGGTAACTCACCGAGATATTCTTGTTCGTGTAGTACTGCACCAGATTACGGTATTCCAGCAACAGTTTATAGCTCTGGTCGATAATCGCCAGTCGTTCCGCATCCGATAGCGACATTCCGGTGATATTCACCACGTTTTTCAAATCCTGCAATACGTCCGCACTCTCGCTTAATAACTTTGCGTACCCGAAGGAAATAGTACTCAATTCATCCGGCGTATAGTTCGGATCACCTAACATCTTCTGGTAGTTCCGCACATAGATTTCCGAAATGTCCGCCACCATCTCGATGCTCTTCTTCACCTTCACGCCGCCCTTTATCACGTCGTGTACATCCTTTAGCGCATCATAGTAACGCTTTCCCTGTTCAAATATCTTTGTCGTTTCCTTGAAACCGTCCAGCGTATTCTTCGCCGTTGTAGAGGTCTGCGCAATCTGTTTGACGGTATTGATAATCCCTTGCGCCAAGTTCCCCGGATCGCTCACGACCCACTGTGCGTTAGCCTTACCCGCTGCCAGCAGGCACGCCAACCCCATGACTATTGCTTTTATCTGTTTCATACTCTTACTTGTTTAATTGATGGTTACTCCGTTTATATTCCCCGCCGGGCGACAGGTGTATGCGGTCTTTCTCCTTATCGTAGGTCAGCATCACCGCCAGCCCCGTTTCGATAAAGAGGTAGCCGTCCGTTTCCCGTATCAGATACGTTTCCGTCCGGGTACTTCCCGCATGGCTTTTCTTTATCACCGTTACCCGGTATTGCCCGTTCTCTTCCGAAAGGGTAAAGGGCGGCTTATTGCCCGTGCTTACCCAGTCGCCCCGCATCTTTTCCAGTCGGTCGGCGTTCGTTTCCTTGCAGGAAGACAGTACCGCCACCGATACCACTGCCGCCAGCAGCAGTATAATCTGTTTCAATCGTTTCATACTGATTTCGTTTTTAATGATGATTTGTACAACCAGCCGTTTGTACATTTAGCCGTTTAGTCATTTAGCTAACCAACCGTTTAGCCAGCCGTTTGACTGTTCAACCGTTCAGTCGATTAGCCAGCCAATCAACCATCCGGCTATCCGTACATTCAGCCATTCATTTTCACATATTCTTTCCGGCGCAACTACTTGTACTTCGTTTCCGCCAGCCGCCTGATGGCAAGCTCCAAGTCGCCGCCCAACTCTTCCGCAAGGTTGAACACTTCCGTTTTCTCGCTCTCTTCGGTGGTGTACGTCAGGTATTCGGCGGGCGAAACTTCCGTTGCATACACCGCCGACTGCACCCCGTTCAGTCCGATCCAGACCTCTTTGTATTTTCGTCCGGGATGGTTGGAAAGGTTGATGGATAGTATCTGCGCTTTCTCTTTCTCCGTCAGTCCGAGCATCGCCTGTATGCCGTCAAACTTGTTCATGTACTTTTTCTGGTCTAAAAGAATTTTGCAGTCCGAGTTATTGATGATACTTTCCTTCACCACAGGGGACGAGATAATATCATCGACTTCCTGCGTGACGACAATCGCCTCGCCGAAATACTTCCTGACCGTTTTGTACATATATTTTAAATAATTTGCCATATTCTCCGTAGTAAGAGCCTTCCATGCTTCTTCCACAATCAGGAGCTTGCGAATCCCTTTCAACCGCCGCATCTTGTTGATGAACGCTTCCATGATAATGATTACCACTACCGGGAAAAGTTCGGCATTATCCTTTATACTGTCAATTTCAAATACTATAAACCGTTTATGCAGCAGGTCGATATTCTCACGGGAGTTCAGCAGGAAGTCGAACCGTCCGCCCTTGTAATACTGCCGTAGCGTAGTCAGGAAGTTGTCAATATTGAAATCTTCCCGGCTTACCTTGATGTCCCTTTTCTCCAGTTCCGCACGGTAATCATTCAGCATATACTCGTAGAAGGTATCGAAGCACGGCACGATGCTGCGGTCTTGCTGTATCTTCTTGATATACGCCGATACCGCACTGCCCAGCTCGCCGCTTTCCGTTTTCGTGATCTTGTCGTCCTCACTCTTCCAGAGGGTAAGCAACAGCGTTTTTATGCTGTCCTTTTTCTCCACATTGAACTTGTAATCGTCTGTAAAGAAAGGATTGAAACTGATCGGCTTCTCTTCCGAATACGTATAATAAATCCCGTCCGTCCCCTTTGTTTTCCGGTGTATCATTTCGCATAGACCTTGATACGAGTTACCCGTATCGACCAGTACGATATGGCTGTTCTGTTCGTAATACTGGCGGACTAAATGGTTCATAAAGAACGATTTCCCGCTACCACTCGGCCCAAGTACGAACTTGTTGCGATTGGTAATCACTCCCTTCTTCATCGGCAAGTCCGAAATATCCAGATGCAGCGGTCTGCCCGTTACCCGATCCACCATCTTGATGCCGAAGGGCGAGAGCGAACTCTTGTAATTCGTTTCCCCGGTGAAGAAGCACAGGGCTTGCGGGATGAACGTGTAGAAACTTTCCTCGAAAGGAAAATCCCCCTCGTTCCCCGGTATGCCCGCCCAGAAAAGTGTCGGTACGTCCGTAGTGTTATGCCGTGGCTTGCACTCCATAAGGGCAAGCTGGCTGCCCACGTCATTCTTGATGTGTTTCAGTTCTTCCCGGTCGTCCGACCATGCCATCACGTTACAGTGGCAGCGTACCGAAACCAGCCCCTTGCTGTGCGCTTCGTTCAGGTATTCCTCTATCCATTCCCGGTTGATCTGGTTCGAGCGGGAGTAGCGGGATAGCGACTGCATATTCCTTGCGGTCTGCTCGAACCGTTTCAGGCTCTCCGCATGGTCGTCAATAAAGATGTACTGGTTGTAACAATGGTTACACGTCAGCAGCACGCCCACCGGGGCGGCGAACGAAAGCCTGCAATCCGAACGGTCAGTCGATAACCGTTCATAGCGGCTGTCCGTACCCACGTTTCCCGGCAAATCCTCTACGTCCGAAAGGGTGTGCAGGCAAAGGAAGTCGTCACCTATCCGCATCTCTTCGGGGTTCAGTGAAATATCCTTCAGGACAGTGGTATCGGTTTGCGAGAGGGCGAAATATTTCTCCACGATACCCGCCGACGTTTCCGTCCCGACAATCTCGTCTGTTGTCAGGCGGCGGAGCGTGATAAACCCGCAGTCGTTCATGATCCGCTCGAACTGCCCGACCGCTTCGAGGAACTTCGTTACCGTTTCCTTGTCCTCGATCTCCTTCGGGATAATCTTGCCCTTGCACAGCGTGCTGAACGTGCTTTCCTGACGGCTGCGCATCTTCGTGGTCTTGGTCAGGAACAGGTAACAGAAGTGGTTCAGGAACGGGCGTTCATTAAAGTGCCGTTCAAAACTCCGGCTTAGAAAACTAAGTTCGTCCTTGTCAATCTCCGGCTGGTACTTCTCTTCGATGAAGAAGTCCTGTTTATGCACGATGGAGAAGTCCGGCAATACCTTCACCGCCTTGTGCCATGCCGAATGTATCGCCTCGTACTCGTTACTGGTAACGGTGAACAGTTCCGGCAGTTCCACCTTGAAGGCTACCGTCACGTCCGCATCTTTTGACACGATGCAGCCGTTCTCTACTGCCAATAGCGGAAACTTGCTTTCCAGTGTTGCCGCTTTCATTACATTTCTCATTCTTTCTTGTTTTTGGTAAATAATCGGGGAATTTTCAGGCGGTTCAATACATACCTCGGATGCCGTTTCCGGGCGGCGGCTTTCATCAGCCCGTGCGTGCCGTATTTGGCATTAAGCCGGAACGTCAGCCATACCAGCAGCGTAGCCGCAGTCACGCCGAAGCCGATGCACACCCACTGGTTCACGCCCGCCATGTACAGGATAACGAACACCACGAACACGGCAAGCAACCCGGCGGCGAACACGAAAAGGTACTGGCTTTCCAAGCCCTTGAACTCTACGTTCCTGCCAATCCCCTTGTTAATTTCAAAGTTCATAACCCGCTTCTTTTACAGGAAGAAAGAGCGCAGGATAGTAGCGGCAACAATCAGGAAGATACAAGCTCCGAACCAGCTTGCCGCCGTCTTGCTTGTATCGGGATCACCGCTGCTGAACTTTCCATAAACTTTTACGCCACCGATCAGCCCGACCACCGCACCAATCGCATAAATCAATTTCGTTCCCGGATCGAAATAACTCGTCACCATCTGCGTAGCCTCGGTGATACCCGCTTGTCCGTTACCTTGTGCCATCGCACCAGCGGCAGCCATCACACAGGCTGCCATCAAAAAGAATCTCTTTTTTGTCATTGTCTTTTAAGATTAAATTAAACATTACTATTATTCATCAGTCGGGCGACACGCTGCCGTGCCCCTTCAAATTCATCCAGCATCTCGTCCCACACGTCCGATCCCATCACGGCGGGCAACACCTCACGGGCTTGCCTTTTCTCTTCCTCGTCCGCTTCGTCCGTAGTGATAACTTTGTGTACCATCTTCAAGTCCTCGAAGGTGTACCCGGTGGCAAAGTCGGGGTTGCTGTCGGGATAGTACGCCCCCAGTTCCTCTTCCTCTTCCAACTCTTCCGGCGTGGGTACATATCCCTCTTCTTCCGGCTCATCCTCTTCCGGTTCTACCTCGATGTCGGAGTAGTCCGCATCCTCGTCCGCAGCGGTTTCTTCCGCCTGTTCCGTGCCGTTATCCGTAGCCGTTTCCGGAGTACCTTCCGGCGTTCCGGATGCGAAATTATCCGTTTTATCCGCTTGATTTTCAGTGTGTCCCCGCTTGTCTTCCGGCTCGTAGGTTTGTCTTTTCCGATAGGTGCTTTTGCCGATAACCGTGTACGGTTCGCCCGGCTTTTCCGCTTCATCGTCCGGTTCGTCCGTCCTTTCTTCGGCATCCGTTTTTCCCAGCAGTCCGGCTATATCGGTACGGTAATATTTCCACAGCACGCAGAGATAGTACAGCAGCAGGACGGAGAGTGTCAGTTTCAGTATCATGTTCCTTTCTCCTTTCCGCTTTAGAAGAGTTTTTCCATCTTTCCGGCGTATGCCGCTTCGATTTCTTCCCGGTACTGCTCGAAGTGTTGCGCCAGCACATTGTCTATGTAGGCGGATAGCGACACCTTGCCGCCTGTCAGCATCATGGAGATTTTGGCGATCCGCTCGTGATATTCACGCCGCACATACACGGGCTTTCCGTAACGGGCAGGAATATCCATTCCTTTGAGGAAAGTCGTGTCATAGTCCGCCGCTTGCTTCGCTTTGCGCCGCTTTCCGTCCGGTGCTTTTTCAATGGCTACATTATTCGTAGGCACGGCAGTTTCTCCCTTTTCGGTTTCCTGTTCCGGTTCTTCTGTTCCCGGTGCATCACCGTTACCTTGCGGCTTTTCCGTTTCGCCCGCCATCATCCGCATAAGCAGTTCTTCGTCGATGGGCTTATCTGTTTGTTGTTTCTTCATAGCCTGATAGTTTGAGGATGGATATTATTTCATGTGCCAGTTCGGGGATTCCGCTGCCCGCAATCATCCGCTTGTCGGGTGCGAACAGCGTGGAGCGGAACACCGTCCGGTTCTCCGCATCCAGTTCCTTGCGGAAGCGTTTCGTGTCCGGTATCTGTGTGGTAAGCATCGGCAGCCCCATTCCGGCGATTACTTTTTCATACCGCCCGTACAGTTCGCTTTTTTCCCGTTTATCCACCAGATTCCAGAAGAGGTAAAGCCCTTTCAGTCGGCTTGTTTCCTTTCCTAACATCATCCGTTGCAACACGTCCAGAAAGGCGAGCGTGCTTTCCAGTACCGTTTGGTCGGCACTCACCGGAGCAAAGATGTAATCCATTTGCGCAATGGTGCGCAATATGCCCGACGAGTTCACCGTACCGGGCAGGTCGAAGAACAGCAGGTCATAGTTTCCATTGCCCGCCAGTTCCGCCGCCATGTCCGGCGCACGTTCCACCCGGCACTTCTGTACCGGATAGGCGGCACGTCCCGGTTCACGCATCTGCTCGTATGCCATCCGTTTCAGGTACTCGTTTTCCAGTACCGCCCGGCTGTCCCGTTCCCGCATTTCGTAAAGGCTGTGTTGCGGAAAGTCGCAGTCGATCACCGCCAGCGGACACCCGCAGTTGTAGTGCAGGTAACTCGCCACCAGCACCGTGATAGCCGTTTTACCGCTACCGCCCTTTTGTGTGGCGAAAGCCACGTTCAAAGTCTGTCTATCCATATCGTCAATCAATTAGTTATTCATTCGGTTGCCTAAGCAATCGGTTATCTGTTCATTCAATCAATCAGCCAATCAGTCAATCAATCGGTCAGCCGTACAGCCAGCCATTTGTTTATCCGGTCAGTTCATCATCCGTTTATCCGTTCGTTCATCCGTCCAATCATCCGGCTGTTTAGCTGTTTAACCGTTTAGCTGTTTAGCCATTCATCCGGCTAACCGTTTAGCCGTTTAGCCGTTCGTCCATCCGTTCGTTCATCCGGCAAAATCATCATCCGTCCGGCTGTACATTCAGTCAATCATCCACTCGTTTGAGCGTCCGTTTATCCGTCCGGTTGAACAGCCGTTTTACCGCTTCCACGGCGCAAAGGAATATCAAAATATCGGTAGATTATTCGCTTGATTATCAACGTGTCGCACCTTGTCTTTCCACCCGTAGGTTTGTCGCATCCGGGCATAATGACCGGACGGGAAAAGGGCTGTTACTTTGCAGCCATGAACCAAAATTCCGTGAGAATGAACAAGAACAGTAACCGCCCGAAGGACTGCCCCGGCAGTCACCAACAGACAAGGGCATCCCCAATCTGTCCGGTAGGACGGATTTTAATTTCAACCGAAATTAGCAAGTTGTGTGCTGCGGCACTCGCTTCGCTTTCCGTGCCTCACCACCACCTTGCCCCGCTGGTGCAAAATCCGCCGGAGTTGGATTTTCCTTTGCGGGGGAGAGCCGTAAGCATACGGCAGTTTTCAACCCATGTTTCACTTAAAATTTGATAGGACTATGGATAGTCAGAAGAAGTATTCCAACAACCACGGGCGCAAGCCCAAGACCGACAAGATGCGCCACCGCTACGTGTTCCGTCTAAGTGACGAAGACAACGCCCGTTTCCTTGCCCTTTTCGATGAATCCGGCAAGGCAACCCGTGCCGAGTTTATCGTTTCCGCACTCTTCGGAAGGGAAATTCGTGTCGTCAAACTGGATAAGGGCACGCAGGATTTCTACATGCGCCTGACCTCTTTTCATTCCCAGTTCCGCAGCATCGGCGTGAATTACAACCAATGCGTGCGTGCGCTCAAATCCAATTTTTCCGAGAAGAAGGCACTCGCTTTCCTCTACAAACTGGAACAGCATACCCTCGAACTGGTGGAACTTAGCAAACAAATTTCCGCACTGGCGGAAGAGTTTCAAACCAGATACCCCGTCCGATGATAGCCAAGATTTCACACGGCGGCAGCCTGTACGGGGTGCTTGCCTACAACCAGATCAAGGTGGATGAACTTCATGCCGACGTGCTTTTCGGCAATCGCATTATCGAACCGCCGGGCGACAATCCCTATACGATTGAGCATATTTCCCGTTCGTTCGGGGACTACCTCGCCGCCAACCGCAAGACCGAGAAGCCCATCCTGCACATCTCACTCAACCCCGATCCGAAAGATTGCGTGACCGAGGAACAGTTCATAAAATTGGCGGAGCAGTATATGCAGCGCATGGGCTTCGGCGACCAGCCTTATATCGTTTACCGCCACAACGACATCGGGCGGGAACACCTGCACATCGTTTCCATCCGTGTGGACGAAACCGGGCGGGCGATTTCCGACAGCTACGAACACGAGCGTTCGATGAAGGTCTGCCGGGAACTGGAACAGCAATTCAACCTTACCCCGGCTACCAAAAAGGAGTGGAAGGAAGGGCTGCCCTTATCGTCCGTCGATTACGGGGGCGGCAACCTCAAAGGGCAGTTGGCGGGAGTGATCCGACCGATAGCCCGTGAGTGGCGTTTCCAAACATTGGGCGAATATCGTGCGGTACTTTCGCTCTACGGCATAACGGTGGATGAAGTCAAAGGGGAATATGGTGGACGGGAGTATCACGGCTTGTCCTATTCGGCGACGGACAAGGACGGCAACAAGGTCGGCAAACCTTTCAAATCTTCCGTCTTTGGAAAAGAAGCGGGTATTGCCGCACTGGAAAAGCGTATGCTCTCTTCCGCCGCATGGGTGAAGAGCCACAAGGACATTGCCACCGATACCACCGCCCGCATAGCATCCGCCATGCAGACCGCAGGGCGTGACCGGGCACTTTTCGAGCGTGAACTCATGCGTCAGGGTATCGGCGTGGTATTCCGCACCAACGATACAGGGCGCATCTATGGGGCGACCTTCATCAACCATGCCGACAAGACCGTTTTCAACGGTTCCCGTCTGGGTAAAGAGTTTTCCGCCAATGTATTCAACGACCTTTTCGCCGGGCAGGACGGTATTCACCCGCAGCAGCAATCCGCCGAAGTGGAACGTCCCGCACACCAGCAAGGGCATACGGGCGCAGCCGATCAGCCCGACCATAAGGACAACACCGCCCAAAATGTGGCAAACGCTTTCAGCCTGTTCGCACCCGTACAGGGCGGCGCATCCGGCGACCAGCCCGCACCGCAGCAGAGGAAAAAGAAGAAAAAGCGCAGGTATGGCAGGCAGCAGTAACCTTCCGCAGTATTCACAATTTTAAAAGTATATCAATATGCAAAACGAAGATGATTTACGTGGACTTGCCAAAGTAATGGAGTTCATGCGTGCTATCAGCATTTTATTTGTAGTAATCAATATTTATTGGTTCTGTTACCAATCTATTCAGGAGTGGGGCATCAATATCGGCGTAGTCGATAGAATCCTGCTCGGTTTCCAGCGCACCGCCGGGCTGTTTTCCAGTATCTTTTGGACGAAGCTCTTTGCCGTATTGTTCCTCGCCCTTTCCTGTTTGGGGACAAAAGGCGTGAAGGAGCAGAAAATCACTTGGCGCAAGATAATCCTTTGCGGCGTGACGGGCTTGTTGCTGTTCTTTTTCAACTGGTGGCTCTTGGCACTCCCTTTGCCCTTGTCGGCAAACACGGTGTTCTACATCGCCACCCTCACAGCCGGATATATCTTTCTACTCATGGCAGGACTATGGATGTCCCGCCTGCTCAAAACCAACTTGCTTGAAGACATGTTCAACGTGGAGAACGAATCCTTTATGCAGGAAACCGAACTGAAGGAGAACGAGTATTCCGTCAATCTCCGCACCCGTTTCTGGTTCAGGGGAAAGACGTATGACGGATGGATTAACCTCGTTAATATTTTTCGTGCGACAATGGTATTGGGAACTCCGGGCAGCGGAAAATCCTATGCGATTATCAATCAATACATTAAACAGGTTATCGAAAAAGGATTTTCCGTTTTTTTGTATGATTTCAAATATCCCGACCTCTCCGAGATTGCTTACAACCATCTGATTAACAATCTGGACGGGTACAAAGTCAAACCGAAATTCTACGTGATAAATTTCGATGATCCGGCAGGTAGCCACCGTTGCAATCCCATTCACCCGGACTTTATGACGGACATATCCGATGCTTACGAGAGTGCGTACACGATTATGCTCAACCTCAATCGAACTTGGATCAGCAAGCAGGGCGACTTCTTTGTTGAATCACCTATCATTCTGTTAGCCAGTATTATATGGTATTTGAAAATCTACAAGAACGGCAAGTATTGCACCTTTCCCCATGCGATAGAATTTCTGAACCGAAAGTACGCTGATATTTTCCCTATCCTGACAAGTTACCCCGAACTGGAGAACTATCTTTCCCCGTTCATGGATGCTTGGGAAAGTTCGGCGGTGGAACAGTTGCAGGGGCAGATAGCCAGTGCCAAAATCCCGCTTTCCCGCATGATTTCCCCAGCTCTCTACTGGGTGATGACGGCGGATGATTTCACACTCGACATCAACAATCCCGAAGAACCGAAAGTGCTTGTAGTCGGTAACAATCCCGACAGGCAGGGCATATACGGCGCAGCGTTGGGACTGTATAACTCCCGAATTGTCAAGCTGATAAACAAGAAGAAACGGCTCAAATCCGCCGTTATCATTGACGAGTTACCAACCATCTACATGCGTGGACTGGATAACCTGATTGCCACCGCCCGAAGCAACAAGGTAGCCGTCATGTTGGGTTTTCAGGACTTTTCGCAGTTGAAGCGTGATTACGGCGACAAGGAGAGTGCCGTTATCTGCAATACGGTCGGCAATGTCTTTGCAGGTCAGGTAGTTGCCGAAACCGCCAAAACGTTAAGTGAACGTTTCGGCAAGGTCTTGCAGAAACGGCAGAACATGACGATCAACCGCAACGAGACTTCCGTTTCCATCAATACCCAGATGGATAGCCTTATCCCGGCTTCCAAAATCAGCAACTTAACGCAGGGTATGTTTGTCGGTGCAGTTGCCGATAACTTCGACGAGCGCATCGAGCAGAAGATTTTCCATGCCGAGATTGTCGTGGATAACGAGCAGGTCAAGCGGGAAACCACCCGTTACGTGAAGATACCGCAGATTATCGACTTCACCGACAAGGACGGCAACGACACCATGCAGCAACAGATTGATGCGAACTACTACCGCATCAAGAACGAGGTCAAGCAGATTGTCGCCGACGAAATCGAGCGCATCAAGGCTGATCCCGAACTGATGCATCTAATAAAAGAATAATTATCTACATATTATTTGGCATTCCTGAAAAACATTTAGGAATGCCATATTAAATATATATTATTTCCCATATTTTCTAAATGCGGAAATAGTTTGATAAATTCCGAATGCAATAAAAATTTTCCCAATAATAAAATAACTGTAACTCCAAACAGATACATTATTATCGTTCAACAAGACCTTAAAATCATCTAAATTAGGCAACCATAAATAACCAATTACTTCCTTCCAATAAGTCGGATTAAAAAATATCCATTGACTAAAATCATTAGAAAATTCAATTTTATTAATTGAATACGTAAAGAAAGAATAAAACATAAATGAAACAATCAGAGTAAAAATTACTCCTCTACTCCAATCTTGTCCATAATTATTCGAATATTTATTAATCCACAATAAGAATCGTTCTTTAGAGAAAAAGGCTAATAGTGTTGAAATTAAAAAAATGTATAAATTATGAATAATGGATTTTAGCACCGTTTTTATCCTTAGAATAAATAACTTCTTATTACTTTCATAATGATCTATTTTGCTTATTGTGTCTTTAATAGGAATAATTGTTTTATTAATAAATAGTTTATTTAATTCTTCTGCTTTATGTTTGTTATATAGATAAGTATTGGATTGCTTTTTAGCTTGGTTTTTAAGTATATTTGCTGTTTCAATATTATCCAAATCAACATAGTTAATATTATCTTCTATTATATTTCCTGCAACATCAATTTCATCAAACTTAAATTTTCTAAAAACGGAATCTTTAAAAATGACAGTCCCATTCACTATCGAATTGACAAGCTCTATATTTCCTAATTTATAACTGATCCTTTTTTTTAAATCGTCATTATAATTAGAAATTTTCAATAAACCATCTTTGTAAATTATTATTTTGTGTAGAGACATTTTACAAGCATTAGTAACCTTTCCTATTTTTAAATCTCCGTGAACATGAATTTCATCTAAGAAAATACTATCTGTTTGTTTAATGATGTCATTTGCTAATTGCTTTATGTCTTTTATTATATGTATATTCACTATGCCTATTAAAGCATTTATTTTACACTTACTGACCAAAAGGAATGAACAATAAATATTCATAATTAGCATATTAGAATCAAAATAGCAGTTATCGAAAAAAAATAAAGGCGTATTTGTAATTCCATCTATTATTATCGGAAATTGTTCATCATTGAACTGGGTTATATATTGATATGCAAAAAAACACATGCTAAAACCAAAGCGAACAGTTGAGTCTATATTTTTTAGTTCAATTTTTCCTTTGAAAATAAATCCAATGATTGAAACATCTTTTAAAAAATCAACATTTTCAAAAGTAATATTACAATTTACTTCATATAATTTACCTGTATCTTCTGTTTCTTTTTGTTCATTCGATACACAAACTATTGATTGAGGTGATATTGTTGAAATAAAATTAACTAAACTGAAATCAAAATTTATGATGCAATTCTTTAGGGTTAATGTATCATTATCCAAGGTAATGTATTTAGGAAAACTTAGCATTTTCTCAATACTATCAAACTTTCGCTTTTTTATACTCATTATTCTTTAATACAGTTGTTGGTTTATAATTAAATAGAGATATTCTTATAGAAAATAGTTATGGCAAATATAAGCAAAAAACATTTAACCATTCTGTTAAAATCAATCAAAGTATTTATTACTTATAATAATTAACAGCAGATTTTATAAGTACATTCTACATTGTGAATACGACAAACCTGCGAACCGAACGACAAGTAGCGACACCCCGCCATAAACTTGCTAATTATCAACACATTCCCCTATATATTTACGTCCGGTTTCCACCGAAACCAGTAGTATTCACCATTAAAAATTTAAGTTTATGGACGAAAGACCGGACAACAGCGAACAACTGATGGATATTCTTCTTGTCATGGATCAGGAGAAAAAGACCATCCAAGCCGTCAGCGGAGTAAAAGACGGAGAGTTACAAACCAAGAACCCGTTAGAGGACAACAACGACCTGCTACGGGTAGATCGCCACGGAGATATGTTCTCCAACTTCTTTTCCAATCTTTGGAACCAGTTGAAAGATCCTACCCGTTTCCATTTCTTCCGTGTGCCGGAAGAGGATGTGCAACGGGTAGCGGCAGATTTCCAGCAGACCGTGCAGAACCCCACGCCCGAAGGACAGGCACGCATGGCACAGTACGAGGTACAACATCCCGCACAGGCACAACAGCAGGGCGAACAACAGGCACAGCCTGCCGCCGGGCAGCAGCAAGAGCAGCCGACAGATGCACCGCAGCAAGGGCAGGCGCAGCAACAGCCGCAGTACAAGTACGATGTGGAAAAGATAGATTGGAACTCGCTCGCCAATCTCGGCATCAAACGTGAACAGATTGAGCAGAACGGTATGCTTGACCAGATGCTACGGGGTTTCCAGACCGACAAGACCGTCCGGGTATATTTCAATCTCGATTCGATCTCCCATGCCAACGACAGCCAGCTTTCCTTGCGTGAAGCCCCCGACGGCAGGGTAGTCGTTTGCAGCCACGGTATTCTCGATCCCCAAAAGTTACAGCAGCAATTCTTCGGGCATACCTTCACGAAGGAAGATAGCGATGCTATCAAGACCGCCGGGAACATGGGGCGCATTGTCGAACTCACCAACCGGGCGGGCGAGAAAGTCCCGTCCCTCGTCAGCCGTAACCAGAAAACGAACGAACTGGCATCCTTCCCGGCTGACAAGGTGCGCATCCCGGCGGAAAAGAACGGGCATACCTTCACCCCGGACGAGGTGGCACGGCTGAAAAAGGGCGAAGCCGTGGTATGTAAATTCCAGACCAAAGCCAAAGAGGGGCAGAAGCCCAAAACCTACGAAGCCCCCGTCCAGTTCAACGCCGCCAAGATGCAACTCGAATTGTTGTTCAATGACCGGGCTAAACTGGCGATGGACGCACACAAGGAGTTACAGAAACAGATTGCCAATCAGGAAGTCCCCAAGACCTTCCGCAAGCAGGAACTCACCGAAAAGTCGCAAACAGAACTTGCGGGCGGCGGCACGGTCAAAGTTTCCGGTTTGAAAGACAAGAACGGAAAACCTTATCAGGGGTACATCACATGGCAGCCCGGACAGAAATACCCCGCCTTCATGTTCCCCAAGGATTACAAGACCGCACTCGAAGAGGGACGTGTCAAACCCGCCGTCGAGAACGAGGTACAGGTAGCCGTCAATTCCGAGGGCAAGACCAACGAAGCCACCAAGAGCCTGAAAGAAGCCTTGCAGTCCGCACAAACCCGTCCCACCGGAGAGCAGAAGGAGCAGCAAGACCGCAAGCAGGAACAGAAAGAGGGCAAGAAAGAAGATAAGAAACAGGAGCAGCAACAGGACAAGCCCAAACCCCGGCAGCGCAAAGCTCCCCGCCTCTGATCTCCGTCTTATCCGGTAAGATTATCACAAGTAACTATCCGAGGTGTCCCGTCCCCAAGTGACGGGACACTTTTTGTCAAACCATTAAAAATAAAAGAAATATGATTACAGCAATTATCGCAGAGAAACCTTCCGTTGCGAAAGATATAGCAAACGTGTTGAATGTTCGCCAGCGTCACGATGGCTACCTTTCAGGCAACGACTACCTCGTTACCTGGGCGTTCGGCCATCTCGTCCAGCTTGCCATGCCCGATGCTTACGGGTTCTCCGGCTTCCGCCGTGAAAACCTTCCCATCATCCCGCAGGAGTTCAAGTTCATACCCCGCCAGATACGGGAAGGCAAAGAGTACAAATCCGATCCCGGCGTACTCAAACAACTAAAGGTCATTGACGAAGTTTTCGCCCAGTCCGACCGGATCATCGTGGCAACCGATGCGGGTCGTGAAGGAGAAGGAATCTTCCGCTATATTTACAACTACCTCGGTTGCCGCAAACCTTTCGTCCGCTTGTGGATTTCCTCGCTGACCGACCGTGCCATCCGTGACGGGCTGGATAAGCTCAAACCCGGCAGCGATTACGATAACCTCTACCGTGCCGCCGAAGCCCGTGCCATCGCCGATTATTTAGTCGGCATCAACAGCACACAGGCACTTTCCATCGCCGCCGGACAGGGAATTTTCTCACTCGGACGGGTGCAGACACCCACCTTGATGATGATTTGCTCCCGGTATCTGGAGAACAGGAATTTCACCCCACAGACCTATTACCAGCTAAAGGTCACGGCAGAAAAGGACGGCACGCCCTTCTCCGCCATCTCCGAACACAAGTACGAAACCCTTCCGGCAGCAACCACCGCCCTTAGTGCCGTTACCGCCACGGGCACGGTCATGGTTGCCGATGTGCAGCGCAAGGAAGTGAACCAAGAACCGCCGCATCTTTTTGATTTAACCGCTTTGCAGAAAGAAGCTAACAGCAAGCTCGGCTTTTCAGCCGACAAAACCCTTTCCATAGCACAGTCGCTTTACGAGAAAAAGGTACTTAGCTACCCCCGTACCGGCTCCCGCTTTATCTCCGACGATGTTTTCGACGAAATCCCGTCCCGCATCGCCCTTTTGGAGCAATACCCCGCTTTCTCTGCCTATGCCGCCACCCTGAAAGGGACGGCACTCAACCGCCGCAGCGTGGACGCAGCGAAAGTCACCGATCACCATGCCCTGATTATCACCGAATGTCTGCCCGGCGAACTCCCGGAGGACGAGCGCAAAATTTACGATATGGTTGCCGCCCGCCTGCTCGAATCCTTCTCCGTCCGTTGCGTAAAGGACGTTACAACCGTCCGTTTCACCGCAGGTAACAGCGACTTTACCACCAAAGGGACAGTTATCAAGTCTGCCGGATGGCGTGCCGTTCGTGGCGAGAAGGACGAAGAGGAAGAATCCGCCGCCCTTCCGCCTTTGCAGCCCGGTGAAACCTTCCCCCTGCAATCGGCGGAGAATGTGGAGAAACAGACCAAGCCCCGTCCACTGCACACCGAGAGCAGCCTGCTTTCGGCAATGGAGAGTTGCGGCAAGGAGTTACAGGAAACCGAATTGCGGGACAGCCTGAAAGACATCGGTATCGGCACGCCCGCCACCCGTGCGTCCATTATCGAAACCCTGTTTTCCCGTGACTACGTGCGCCGTGACAAGAAGAACCTTGTCCCGACCGAGAAAGGGCTGGCGGTGTACCATACCGTAAAGGGCAAACGCATTGCCGATGTCGAAATGACCGGACAATGGGAAACCGCCCTTGCCCGCATCGAAACGGGCGAGATGGACGCAGCCACGTTCCGCAAAGGAATCGAAGTCTATACCGCCCAGATTACCGAAGAACTTTTGCAGGTGCAGGTATCGGTTACGGACGGGGAACGCATCCCTTGCCCCAAATGCCAGTCCGGGCGCATCCTCTTCTATCCGAAAGTCGCCAAGTGCAGCAACGTCGATTGTGGCGTTACCATCTTCCGCAACAAGGGCGGGAAGCAACTCACAGATAATCAGATTACCGACCTTGTAACCAAAGGCAAAACGTCCCTAATCAAAGGCTTTAAGAACAAGGACGGCAAAACCTTCGATGCGCACGTTACCTTTGATAAGGATTTCCACACCGTGTACGAGTTCCCGCCCCGCACGGACAAGGCAAAAGGAAAGGGCGGCAGACGATGAACGACTGGTTATCCGTGGAAGAAGCCGCCCGTATCTGTGGAACGGACGTGCAGCGCATCACCCTCTGGATGAACGGCAACCACATCGCTTTTGCCCGTTTCGATACCGTCCTGATGATAGACAGCGCATCCCTTTTCGCCCTTTTCGAGCGTAACCGGATAGATACCATCTATGACGATATGCAGACGGAGAAGGGACGGGGTAGACCGGGCAAGCACCGCAGGCTGTTAGATACCCCGCTGGACGATTTCGGCTTGTCGCAGCGCATCGTCAGGGCTTGCCGTGAACTAAGCCTGTTCACGGTCGAACACCTGCTTATCCACCTTCGCCGCTATCGTTTCTCCCGTCTGCACTGTGTCCGCAATTTCGGCAGCCAGTCAACAACCGAAATCCTTTTGCGGCTACGCAAGGACGGGCTGATAGACGACGGCGGCAGCCGGGATTTTAAGGTATTATACCCTTAATCCCATAATAATTAGTACCTTTGCCAATCGGTCACTCCGAAAGGGCAGCTTAGCCTTTTCAGAGTGACCGGATGGCAGACGTTCAGGGCAGCAATACCCCGAACGCCTTTAATCAACTTTCAATAATAGTATGATATGAATTTTGAACAATTAGCAACCATCATAACCGACACGCACCAACAGCTACAACAAAGTGCGGTCAAAGCCGTAAACCAATGCCAGACTATGCGTAACTGGTTAATGGGATTTTATATCGTGGAGTTCGAGCAGAACGGGGAAGATCGTGCTGTGTATGGCGATTTGTTATTAAAGAATTTAGAAAAACGAATAGATCAGCAAGGGTTAAATGTCACCTTGTTTCAATGGGCAAGAAAATTCTATCTTACTTACCCGACTTTTGCAAGGCTGATAGATAATTTATTCCATCAGATTTATGCGACAATGTCGCATAAATCTTTGCAGAATGGTGGGGAACAAATTTATGCGACACTGTCGCATAAATTACAATGTTCTGATAAAGAAGATGATAACAACAAAATATCAGCAGAGAAATTAATCTCTTCTATATCATTTTCTCACTTTATCGAACTGATGAAGATAGACAATCCGGTCAAGCGCATGTATTACGAAATGCTAACCATCCAGACCGGGCTTTCCGTCCGTGAACTAAGACGGCAAATCGGAGCATTGAGTTACGAGCGTGTCGGCTTGTCCGGTGATATGGAATATGCGCTTACCGCTATCAGGCAGAAAATACATCCGCAAACCGTAACCGATGTTGTCAAAGATGATTATTTCTTTGAGTTTCTGAACATACCGCAACAACGGGCTTTACTTCTTAAAGAGAATGAACTCGAAACCCGGTTGCTCGACCATTTGCGTGACTTCATTATTGAATTAGGGAATGGCTTTTGTTTCGAGGCAAGACAAAAGCGCATCCTTATCGGTGACGAGTATTTTTTTATTGATATGGTCTTTTACCATCGTATTCTTAAAGCTCATATTTTGCTGGAAGTCAAAATTTCTCCATTCGCCCACGCCCATGTATCACAGCTTTATTCATACCTGAACTACTACAAAGCCGAAGTCATGGAACCGGACGATAACCCGCCCATCGGTATTTTATTGGTAACGGACAAGAACGATGCACTGGTACAATATACCACTGCCGGACTGGACGAGCAGATATTTGTTTCCAAATACAAGCTCCAACTACCGACCGAGCAGCAACTCAAAGATTTAATCTTAAAGACCATCCACCAGTAATGAAGAGAGTAAATGCGCAACCGCTTGTTGCGCATTTGTCTTTTCCCAATTTGGCAACCATCCGTTGCCAAATTACGAAACAGCCAGTTTCGTAATTACACCCTTCCGTACACCATTCGTACCTTCTCACCGTCCAGCACCTTGCAAGACCGCACCACCCATGCCGCACCGTCCCCCGTAATATGCCGCAAAGCCTTTTCTTCACCCCCTGCGACCTTCGGCAGCGTAACTACCACGATTTCATCCGCCAGCCCACTATTGAGCAGTACAGCCGCAATTCCTTCACCGTAGGCAACCATCACCCCGTTACCCGCAGCTTTCATCCGTGAGAGTTCCGCCACGACATCCCCCGTGATGAACTGCACCCCTTCTTTTTCCGTCAGGTTACAATCGGCTTGCGCCACTACAAAAGTTTCTTTCTCCGTGAGCGGCCAGCCGAGGTGATTCATAAATACATCCAGATAAGTTTCTTCATCCAAGAGCAGGCAATCGGCTTTCAGAATAGCATCGTCCACCTGCTTGTCGGCACGGGCAGGGCATCCGTCAATTGTTTGGTACACATACAAAGTAATCTGTTTCATAACGTTGTTTTTATCGGTTAAGCCCGCCAGTCGCCATAAAAATAGCGTGAACTCACACTATTCCGAAGTAGAGGCACTGGTATGCCTGACAAATCGAATAGGCAAGCTCACGCCGTATATACATACAGCATGTGCATTGCGCCATTCGTCTGATTTGTCAAAAAATTACCAGTTTCCTACTTCAAGACGTTTAGCGAACGTACAATCTATATAATCAAAACCCGCTTGCGTTCAAGCCGGGCTATGAACTTTCATATTTTCATCTGCAAATATAGTGCAAACCTGCCGAACTACAAAAGAATAGCCCCGCCTTATCTAACGACAAAGCGGGGCAACCGTTCACTTTTCACTTACGCTTTCTCTCCGCTACCGCATCGAATCGGTTACGGATAAACTCATGTACATCTTTCGCCCGGTAGAATACCTTCCCGCTGATCGTGAAGTAGGGCAGCAGCCCCATAGCCCGGTATCGCTGCAACGTCCGTATGCCGACTTTCAGCAGCAGGCACAAGTCCTGATTGTCCAGCACCTCTTCACCGTCCAGTTGGCTGTTCTTTTTCAGCACCCTTCCCAGCAGCTTTTCGGTCGTGTCGAACCGCTGCATGATCCGCTGCATCCAGCCTTCAAACTCTTCCCTGTCCGTGTACATAGTAATCTCCTTCCTTTTCGACGATTTCCTTCTCACGCATATAGCGGATATATCCCTTTGCCGTCCGTTCCTTCACTTCCAGCATCTCCTGTATCAGTTCGCACAGTTCGATATAACCGTACTTCTCCTGCCGGGTGAACGCTTCCCGTGCCATCTCCGCCAGTTCCTTCTCTTTGCGCTTCTCCTTCTCCGCACGGGGCTTTTCGCCCACGTACACGGGCATACCCATCTGTTTGTCCCAGCGGAACTGCATGATCGGAATATCCAGCGGGCTGCCGTCACGCACTTTCAATGCTTTCACTACCGAGATTTCCGGGTTATCGTCCTTCTCTATCGAGAGGATAGCCGCCGATTTACGCTGCAACTCGCTGCCCAAGTGCCCCCTTAACTTCAACCCGTTCGGGACAAAATGCACCACGGCGGCGATGCACGTGCGGTAAATCCCCGCCAGTCGATAAATCTCGTCGATCAACGCCACGCTTTCCCCTTCGTCATTGGCGCAGCGTATCAAGTCCGCCACCCCGTCGATCACCACTAAATGAATACCCCCGTGCAGGTAATGGTACTTATCCATGCTCTGCATGATGGCGGTCAGCCGCTCGCTCCGTGACATTCCCGTTAGGCAATACACGTGCAGGTAGGGCGGCATCTTCTCCCGTCCTGCACGCCGCAGCATCCGCCCCGTGTTCTTGTACAGTTGTTGCTCGCTCTGCTCCGTATCGTAGAGCAGCACCGCACGCCCCTTCCGGTTCGGCTCTACCCGAACCCCCAACAAGTCCGCATCCGTTTCCCTTTCCTGAATCGCCCCGGCTACCAGCGCAGCCGTATAGTTGCTCTTTCCCGTACCTTCCCCGCCAGTGATGCAGAGTATGTTCTCTTCCGAACCCAGCGGCACGTCCCCGGCGGTCACGATGGCAACCGCCTGTTGTGGCGGGTGGTCGTAGTCGATCTCGCAGGATTTCAATACCGCCATCGTGTCACCGTACAGGTTATCCAGCATTTTCAGGAACAGCTTCACGAACTCGTCCCGTGTCCGTCCCGCTTTGAAGTAGTCCGACACGTCCTTGTCCGTCTTTTCTCCCGTCAGCGGCAGCACCAGCCGTTTCACCCCGTACTCCGTTAGCTGCTGTCGGTGCTTCTCGGAGCTTGCTAACCCTATCTTATCCACATCGTACAGCAGCACAATATGTTTGAACCGATACACTAACTTCCGTATGATCTTTGTTGGTATCACCGATGTTTCCGAATTGAAACAGATCGCATGGAATCCGTGCGCCGCCAGCGTCAGCACGTCCTTTTCCCCGCCCGTCAGGAACAGCGTGTCGCCTTTGGGCGGCAACTCTTCCAGCCCGAAACAGTAGTTGTCCCCCGTATGACCGCCGTACACGAACCGTACTTCCGATTTCGGGCGGTACACCTTCACTCCCCATTTCCCCGCATACCCGAACATCGGTTCTATGGCTGTGGACGTGAAACCAAACGCTTTCCCGTCCTTCGTTTCGCTCCGGTACTCCTTCAGTGACTGCACCCCGTATCGGTTCAGCACCGCTTCCGTTATCCCGTACCCAGTCCAATACTCCAGTTCCTTTTCCGTGAACGGCTGCTGCACCGTCCGGTACGGGCGTGGCTTGTGTTCCGGCTCTGCCGCCCGTTCTTCCGTCCCGGTCGGCTCTGCCGTTCCGTCACCGTTCATCCCGTTTCCTTCCGCTACGGGAACAACCCGCATGGTAGCCTGCCGTTCCCGTACCGTTTCCGGCGGCACATCCTCGCCGATACCCAGACACAGCTCACGGTCTATCGTTTCCAGTATCTCCACGAAGTCGGCGGCGTTCTTGCAGTCCAGCCCCTTGATTTTCGCCACGATAAAGAAACAGTCGCCCGAAAAGTCCCCGTTCCCGAAGTCCTTCATCCTGTACGTCCCGCTACGGCGGTCATAGTACACGTTGCACGAAGCCTTGCTGTCCTCGTACAGCGGGTTCAGGAAATTCCTGCCTACCCGCCACTTCACGGGCAGGTAGTGGCGGAACACGTCCAGCCCGTTACTCGTCCTTGCCAGTATTTCCTCTTTTCTTACCATACAGCTTGTATTTACGTTCATGCAAAGGGTGTTGTTCAATCATCCGGTCGATCTGCTTGTCGGGTGTTTCCCGCATCCACCGTTCCCGGAACTGTTCCACGTCCGTGCGGCGGTAGCGGATTTTCTTCCCGCAGATGGAGAAGGCGATAATCCGGTTCGTACGGTAGCGTTGCAAGGTACGGGGGCTGATTTCAAGGAACTCGCACACCTCGCTGCCCGTCATCCACTTGCCCGTCGTCCGGCTGTTCTTTTCTTCCTGTCCCTGCTGCCCGTCCGGTTCCCTTTGCCGGGACGCTTCCACGTATGCCGCAATCCCGTCTATCTTCTCCACGAGGGCGGCAAACGCTTTGCTTTCGATTGTTATTACTTCCATAATCTGTTGATTTTTAAAATTATGGTCGCAAATGTCCGGGTATTCGACGATTTTTCTTGTCAGGTTCATATCAAGCTGCCAAAGATTTTTTCGACACGGGAAAAGCCGTCCGGAGGTCGTTTTCATACCCCCGGACGGCTTTTTATCGTTACTTTTCCAATTTCTCCCCTAAATGTCAACTTGTTACCATATTGACAAAACTATTATTGATTTACAGCGATTTACTGTCCGCTTCATCCATTCGTTTCTGAATTTTCTCCTTCAAATAATCCAGATAGACGGTTCGGCTATTCTTTCGCTCCCTCATATTGATAAACAAGCGGTACACATCACCCAATTCTACATGAAACATGATTTCAAACAAGTTCGCCAACTCGATAATGTCTATCTGCCCGTTGTCAATGCTTCCGGCTGCATGAATGGCATAAATCAATTCTACCGCCGCCGTTTTCTTGTCCGTCCAGTAGTGCTCCGCCACTAAAGATGAAACTTGTATCTCATCTGCCTTTTGCAAGAGTGCACGCCTTCGGGCGGTCAGGTAGGCATACAGCATTTCCATCGCCATGATGCGTGCGACAAGGCGGTCATAACCCGTTGAGAACTCCGATTCCCAGTCCAGTATGCACAGTTCCGTTTCCGGGCTGATCTCCCGTTTCTCCCGCAAGAAGTAGTAAGCGTCCCGGTAAGTAGCCCCGCTGCGGTAGTATTGGTAGAAACCTACGTGACGCTCAAAAAAGAATTTCAGCTCTTCCTGCTGCTTTCGGTAAAAATCATCCCACAGTTCCGCACAGGGCGGGCGGTTACTCTCTATGTGCAGTACCTTGTAAAAATACATCAGCCGGGCGAGAAGGGCGGGTTTCTTGTACTTGAAGAAATCAATCTCTTCCGCTTCGTTACTGAAAGGGACGGATAGCACAAACTCTTTCAGTCCAACCAATTTCTCTTTGAGGAAAACAATGACCTGCTTGCAGTCTTCTATGATACGTTCTCCGTTCAGGTCGATGGCGGACACGTACCCGTCCACCTCTTTCATAATTTCTTCGTAATTCTGCATCAAATTATCTTTTGTTAAAATCGGGTGCAAAGTTACAAGGCATATGCTGATAAATCGGTTTACAATCATTGCGCTATTCTCACCATAAGTAACTATTTTACAGGAAATTTGAGCAATACATTCTAATAATTTATGAAAATTCCCTTAACTTCCCCGGTGTGAAATGCAGATGTTTCACACAGTAGTGGTTCAATGAAGAGGGCGTTGCAAATCCTGTTCTCTTCGCAATCTCCGTCAGTGTGAGCGTTGTAGAGTGCAACAGGTACTTTATGTCCGCTATCCGTTGAGCATCCATCCAACTGCCGGGGGTGACGCCGAACTCCTTCTTAAACTTCCGGTAGAAACACCCCGAAGCCATACCGCACTCTTGTGCAAGTTCCTTCACGGTGAACACCCCGCAGGCTTTTATCCTCACATTCTCCATGAACGACCGTGCGCCCATGTGGGGCATATTGCGCTCGGCACGGGCAAATTCTTGGTCGCTAATGCGGCGTTCCCGTCTTTTCGTCACGTCCCGCCGTTCATCCCGGAAGAATTTGCACACGAAGTTGTACAAGCCGTTCAACAGCACATTCCGGGAGCTAAGCAAATACAGGACATCACTCAGCAGGAGCAGTTCTTCCAACTGATAGTTGCGGATGTAAGCGAAAGTCAGGTAGTCCAGCAGGAACGCTACCACATGACTGTCCTGCGAGAGGGCTATAAGCATTATATAGGCTTGGTAATCCCGCTGTTTCAGCGTGGGTAACTCTCCATACGCTTCGATTGTCGAAGTAACGAAGCGCAGCAGGTCGGTGTCTTTCGCCCGTTCTTCCAGAACTTCGTATGTAGCTAACGGACGGCTGTTTTCTATCAGATACTTGATTTCTGCCACCAGCTTCTTCATGCGTGGTTGAATGTCCGGACGGTTCTCCGTTTGGGACAATAACAGGTCGGATATTTCCATATTCTGTGTATCGTTAATCGGTTAAAAAGAAATAGAGCAATGTGATGCCGACTATGATTCCCAATACACATAGACCGATTGACAAAAACACCCAACCGGAATACCGTCAATCACCCTCATATACTGTTATAATCGGTTTTTCTTATCTTTCTTATTGCTTACCAAAACACATTATCCCAATCCCGCCAAGAATGATGATGACAGATGTGATTATCACCCCAACCCTCAACCCTTTGTCGCCAAACAGGTCGTATAGAAAAAGGAGAAAATTAAATCCCTTGTTGCGCTCTCCCGTCATGTCGAATACCCATTTCCATCGGCGGATTGCACCGATAAGAAGTAAAACTCCCAGAGCGATAATTATCAAACCACCGCTTGTGGGAGTGATGTTACTGAAAAAATCCGGTTCTTTATTCATATTCAGTTTATTATTAGTTTCTATTACCAACCCATTTTTATCAATACCCAAAACTCCACGACGCAAAGCGGGAACCACCCCGAACAAATCAGCCACACCGGAATCCCTTTGCACCATTCGCTTCGCTGGTAATGGTTCATCACGGCGGAGCGGTATTCTTTCCGATAGCGCAGTAGGCAGAAAGTTAAAGGAGGTATGATCAAGAGTGCCAGTCCTGCGATGTCAAGTTCTCTATTTGAAAATAACTGCATCGAGATCAGGTAAATGCTCGACGGCAGCACGATGCAAAATCCCCAATACAGAAAGAGTACAAGCGATCCGCTGGTTCTCGCTCCCTTTTCGCTCCATTTTTCACCGCAATAGTACATATAATCAAAGAAGTAATACCGATACTTCTTCAATTGCTTCCGCCTCTTCTGTCGCTCAAAGTAGTTGAGGGGCTTTTTATCTGATTGGTAGTATTTCATAAGTTTTTAATGTGATTCATGTATTTGTGATAATAATAGTAATCCATCAATCTCATTATGATTATTATAAACCCCTGATTCCATTTTGCCCGTCATGCGCCTACGCCCAATGTCAAGTCCTGAACGGTGTTTCTGTTCCAGATGAAATAGAAATGATCCTTCAAATCATCCGTCCTTACAAAGCCTATTTCCCAGCCGCCACCGTCCTCTAAGGAAGGGGTTATTCCTTCGGGATAGAACGTATCGTGCCAGGAAGCATATATTTCTTCTTTGTGTGCCAACCTGCTTTCACGGGGCAACATATTATCCAAGCGTGTGATTATTGACTCCCAGTCTTGCAGTAACTTCCGCAAGTCCGCCAGTTGCTGTGGTGACGGGGCGGAAGCATCCCCCTCTACCAAGACAAAAGTATCCTTTGAATAAGGGGACAGGCGTACCGCAGTTCCCCAACTATACTCTTTATCAAGCCACCAGTCGCAAACCTTACTGGTAAAAATGCCTAAATCTTTCACTTCGTACGTTTTCTTGCTTCCAAATAATTCATTAAATATTGTTTTGAATATTCCCATTGTTTTCTTCTTTTTTACTGTAATAAAATGTTGCTAATGTCTGGCAGCATTCCGTTTTTAAGCGGTTCTGCTGTTTGTTATCAATATTTCGTTAATCCACATTGTTCCCTATTTCAATCATTGGCAATAGGGAATTGTCTATTTCATAAACAAATTTCTTTTTCCCAAAATATGCCTTACTATAAAACACCTTATAGCTTCCTCTTAATATTTCACTGTCATACCCAGAGTCTTTTTTAAACTTCAAATTTATCTCATTGGATATTTTATTGATAAGACAATCCGGTGTTTTTGAGATAACCCTTAATTGCAACATTTCCAATTCTGTTGCATTTTCTCTACCACCTCTGCCTTCTATCACAAACTTGCATTGTGCATCATCATAGAAATTAAACCTATTCTCGTACTCTAACGATAGTGTTGTAATGAAGAAATTCAAGTTTTTATCTCGATTACTTTTCACAAGACGAACTATATCGTCAGTTACAACAAGTTTATTTATGAAGCCATCATTAGTCTTATCTTCTAAAAAAACAGAAGCTCCATATTTAGTCAAGATTTCATCTATTAAAATGATGAAATCTGATAGTGATGTTATAATTCTTGTGTACCTTGGCATATTTGGTATTTTAATATTGATAATGTTTGGCGGCTAACTGATTTTCGGAGGTTAAGCCGATTGTTATCAACCAAATTCTATAATGATTATAACTTTATTGTATGCCCTTTCAAAGTAATCCCGTCAGTGAAAACTTGTTTTAAGGATAGTTTAATACTACTTTCCACATAATCTGTCATATCTTTAAATTGAGCATAATCAACAGGAATTACTGTCACGCCCTTGTTTGATTTTCTTTTAGCATATTCATTGAAACGGTGTTTTTTATCAATACCCCAACTTATTTCTTCTTTTATTGGTAAAGATATATTAATGCCTATGAACCTTTCCTTATCTGCCAAATAAGTGATACCTCGTTTTCCAATACAAATTTCCTTTTCTCCAATTGCTCCGCCAAGAGAAATTTCAATAGATAAAGTCCAATTAGTTATTGACTCATCCACTTTAATTTGTCCTGTCAAATCTTGAAAATAAGTTTCAATGGCATTATAATCAAAGCAACTCATTTCTGGATAACCACTTGAATAATCAAAATTCATAGGTCTTTGATATTGATTTTGAGAATAAAGTCTCGATGTAACCTTTATTTTAAATTTCATATTTCACTTTTGTACTGTTGATAATGGTTTGCAGCGTTCCGTTTTAAGCGGTGTTGCTGTTTGTTATCGATTTATTTTATTCATCTGTTATATAGCTAAAACCTCTTATTTTATTTCTTTTGAGATAGGATTTCACCTCTTTAGATGTATAAATCAAACCATACTCTTCCTCTCTCGTTATTTTATATTCTTCTTTTATCTCATGATGAATAAGATTTAATAAATAATAAGTATCCAATATAGTATTATCGTAATCATTATAGCAAGTAGCGTCAATCCATTGAACATCATGCTCAAATAGGGGGATAAGAGTATTTTTAGTAGTTAGACTCACTAAATGTATTCCTTTGTCAGTAGATAAGATTCCCCATTTTTTGAAATCATCCATTTTCTGTGGAGATATATTAAAATGCACTTCAAAATTAGGAACATCGTCTATATATTCCCCTTTCAAGAACAGAACATAGCCTCCGCTATTCTTCATTATAAAATTCCCGTAAAAGGCGTTAGGATAGTTATTATTTATAGTCGTTAGAATCATTATTACTTAATTTAAATTATTTATATTATCGATAATGTTTGGTGGATAACCGACCTTTTGGGAGGTTAAGCCGCTTGTTACCCACATAATTCATTTTTCTTTTGAAAGAATGGAAACATAGTTATTTATGTCTTGCTGTAATTCTTCCCAATGTGCTGATAGATTTGGATAAAGCCCAGTTGCGCCATATCCTATCATATCGAAGAGTGCGATAAATCTATAATTATTCGCATATTGTTCACTTTCTTCAATTTTTTCACGTTCCAGTACATCTGAATAGCTAACACGTTGATACAGTCCATCTGCAAATTTTCTGCATTTTTCTGGAGTATTGAAAATTGCATTTACTGGTTGTATATGAATATGGTCTATTTCTTTTACTCGTGCATTAGCTTCTTCATTTCTTTCTTGCTTTTGCAAGAGAAAAACTTCCAATCCCCAAATAAACAAAATGAAGTCCCATACATTAAATACCCCTTTTCCCGGAAAAGGAACATCATGGGTATAGCGACAAACTGCAAGAGCTTCTTCAATATACCCATACACGAAAAGACGATAAGCTAAGTGGCATAGATTTTCAGCGTCTGCACCACTATTAAATGAACATTTCTTTATTAACTTCTTGCACAAACTCACTACCTTCTTTTTGGGGCAAGAGTTCATTATTGATTCAAACAATTCTTTCCTTGTTTCCATTTCTTTATTTTTGTGGGTAATGTTTGACGGCTAACCGAACCTTGGGGCGGTTGAGCCGTTTGTTATGTGTTTAATTTCGATTGAATATAATAAGAATAATTTTGCCAATGGACAAAAATGGTTAATCGTGCCAAAACCATCTTTGACAATCATGCGTTTACAATTATAATTTGAAATGTTCGATGATTGTTTTATTAAATCATACGCAGTATTTAACATCATTATTTCTTTATTTTCCAGATTATTTAAGATTATTGGTAAGCAGTTTTGTACAAATTCTCTTCTTTCGTTATAAAGTAAAAAAGCCGTTGTAGATATAAACTTATCATCAATAGTATCCTTCAAATAGTATGATGCTATTTTACAGTAAAAAGATTCTATATTTTCATTCAAATCTGTTATGATTGGCAATACGGCTTTGTTTATTATATCCATTATCTCTTTTAGAGCTTTTTCTTGTTCTTCTTCATATAATAGGCTCCAATGATGTCCAAAACATTCATTATAAACAGAAAAATTATCCTGTGATAAATATCGACTATACCATTTACTAAAATCTTTATGCTTAACGTTGAAACAACAACTATTTAAATATACCCATTCAGCTTGTCTATTATTATAATCAGAAAGTAAAGAAAAGGATAAATCATACCCTTTCAGAGTTAGTTTTAAAGTTTTAGTAGATTTAAGAAACTTAAATCCTATTGGAATAAGCCTTTCTTCTAACATTGTCCCGAATGCTTGAATTATATCTTTAGGTGAACGATTATCTATTTTCATTGTTGCAATTTATTTTTTTATGGACACGTAATGTCTGAAGGCTAACAAACCATTAGGGAGGTTGAGTCGTTTGTTATCATTTGTCCTTTATTTCGCCTGATTTGTAATTCAATAGAGCTTTAATCTCTTAAACTTTTAAGAAAAAATTATAAAACTCCACTCTGCTCTTGCAAAAAGCTGTTACTATTCTTTTTTCAGGAATTTTTCTCTTTCCAAATCCTCCTATTGAAATGCCTAATTTGTAGAAATTTACATATCCATTTTTCGCTTCAGGAGTCGGATCGTCTATTTTAGAAAGATTTTCCAATAAATCATTCGTGTTAAATACCTCTATGTCATTAATATATAAATTTGCATTCATTGAGAATGTTATATCAGATAACTTCTTATTGATGTAACAAAAGATCATTCCGGATCTTTGTTCTCGAACTTCTTTCATTATATTATCAATTTCAATTTTGGGGGCTTTTTCACCTAAAAGGTTGTTTACATCCTTTTGGGATATTCCAAAATTTATTTCTATTCCATAAAACAAAATGCCTTTATAGGGTTTTAATATTATGCTCATATTTAAATTATATAATTATTACTCGAATGATGAATGTCTGACAGCGTGCCGTTTTAGGCGGTGTGCTGTTTGTTGGCAACCCATTTTAATTCAATTTGTAAATGAATCCTTTATGACTTGCAATTAATATTTCCTTGTCATCAGATGAAAAAGAGACTCTACCATAATCCATATCGGGAAAGTCAACTAATATTTCCATATTGGGGAATGTACATACTTTCAGTTCCTTGCCATGATACAATGCAATCATTTTATTATTATGCGAAAGTTCAATATTTAAAGTTTCATATTTATGTTCCACAGGTATTTCTATGTTCAATGGTAAAAAACGAAAAGCCGACTTTCCTTCCTGCGAATAGTATAATATTTGGTCTAATAACTTGGAATAAAGAAATCCTGCACCCTTCAAATCACAGAATGTTTGCTCAAATGTTTGTTTCTCATGATCGAACCAAAGATAGAAAAATTTGTTTTTTTCACTTACATTGGGGCGGCGGTATCCATTTATAAAATAAAGTTTCCGTGAGGGAATATATTGAATATTTCCATATACTTCCTGCATATCTTCTCGATACCTTATCTCTTTTCCGCTTTCAATGTTATAAACAGAAATGAAACCGTGTGGGTGTTCATATCCAATATTGATAACGCACTTATTGTCATGTGAAATGCACGCTCCTTCACCATTACCATAACATCCTTTTGAAGTTCTCAATTTAGAATATAGAGCCATTGTTTCCATTTCATATACATATAATTTCTTATAGCTTTCTTTAATCAACAATAGGCTACTATCATTGGAAAAGAAAGGCTCTGAATTATCTGCTTTGATTTGAGCCAATTGTTGGAACGTGTCGTTTTTAAAAATATTTACTTGTGTAGCAGTTGCCTGGACAATCAAACGTTTGTCTGCTGACATTTTTAAAAAATGTGACTTTTTAAAAGTATGCAATAGTTCTTGTTTCATATTTGTTCTTCTAAGGTTGCTAATGTTGGGCAACGTGCTGTTTTAGGCAATACGCTGTTTGTTACCGACTTTTATAAACACTCTTCCACATTTGCTAAAACTTCACAATCACAAAAACCACCATGTTCACGCAGACAATTAACAATATCATTGAAGTTTATATTATTTTCTCGGCAGAACAACTTTGTTAAAGTATAGTCATGCTTGCATCCTGCTTTTAGATTATTATCCAAATAATCTAAAAGATTTTTCATCATACCTATATCTACTGCTTGGCTACCTTCACAATGAATGTCTTTAACTATCTTATCAAAAGTTGCATTATAACCCAGACCAGCAGGAGTTGGAAAAATGAAAGCATTTTCTACATTTTCTGTGCTCAATCTGGGTATGGCAGTTTCAATAAAAAAAGTTAGCTCCCATTTGTGAGAAACATATTTTTTCATGTCACTATTCGCTTCTATGAATAAAGCCCCCGAATATTCATCTGGAAATAGATATAGATATTTCCGAGCATCTTTTGCTATATTCAATGCTATTTCTCTTTTACTTTTATTATAGAGAACATATAATGAATCTGTATGCCTCACATTATTTATGAAGGACATATATCTGTCATCCGGTGTTTTCTTGCAAAGTTGTTCTATTTCATTCTTATTCATTTTCATCTTTATATTAGTCGGTAATGTTTGGCGGATAATCGACCTTTTCAGGGGCGATTGATGCGCTTGTTACCAGCACTATTCTTCTAATGGCTCAAAGTGTTCTTTTTGAAACTCACCATTCTCATTTCTGATATAGGCTGTACCATATGGAGCGTGAAGTAACGGTATTATGTCGGGATCGTATTGGCAGATAGTATTTAGCTTATAGATACCACTATTTTGAGCGGTTTGCATATATTCGTCACTCTCATCTCCAGCTGTAAATCGCCACCCGCTATCATATCCTTCAAACGGATCGCCTTCTTCCGGTTTTTCACGATACATATATCCAACAGGTAAGCCATCCACTGTTATTCTATCAGTGGCTATACATCCATCAGAAGTTTCCCAATCGTTAAGAAGAACCTCATTTTCTCGTCCATTTATAAAAAATGCTTTTTCCTTTCTCATTTTTATTATTTCTTTCTTTGCTGCTAATGTTTTGTGGCTGACTGCCGTTAAGTAGTATGCCACTTGTTATCATTCAGTTTCATTTATTCTCCATTCTTGAATTTCATATCTTACAGTATCATGGGCGGAAAAGGAACTTATTCCAACTTCCATTTTGAGTATTCCTTTCTCTTCATCCACTTCCAAAATCCGCTTCGCTTGATACTTTTCGTATTCCCTGTCCCCGGCACAGCGTTTGGTAATCATCCGTTCCAGCAACGGCCCTTTCTTGTATAAATAGAACCTTCCGTTATTATCTATATATCGCACGTCGTTCCAGCTTCGGATGATGTAATCGGAATTTTCACATTCCACCGGTTTCGGAATCAATGCCTGCACATAATAATCTTCCGCAACCATCAAACGCCATCCTTGCGGCACACAGACGGCTATTGCATACAATACGACCAGAGCCAAAGGATATAATGCCATGAAGCAAGTGTTGAAAAGATAAAAGCCGAAATACACTTTAATCCACTTCCTCAGGGGAATTGCCCGTGGCACATAGAAAAAGGCAAATATAGCCGATAGGACAATGACCCAACATACAACATGACCGATGCCATACCGTAAATAGTCTTCAAACGGAATGAAGTATAGCCCTAACACCGCTAATGCAATTCCTGTCAGATGAACTATGACGAATGTTTTAAATTTCATACTGCTTTATATTTTCCCATGTCTCCACAACGCTTCTATTATAAGGAATGTGAAGGTCGATACAATATACAATGTCAATATCCATGCGCCTGCTTTGCGCTGCACATTGTTCTCGTCCTCGTAGCGGTCTATCACCTTTTTGTATCTTTTCCGCAGGAAGTATCTGCCGCCTAACAAAGCAATTAAGCTACCTTCGAGAATGTAATATTCGTTGTCGGACGGGGAAGTTAGTACATCATATTGCACCAATACTCCCCACACAGTCAGCACATTGACACTTAGCAGAACGGCAAAGAATATCACGGCAATGAAAACGGCTCCTTCGGCAACGGAGGAATGAAGCCATAGTCTGTAAATTCTATAATATAAATAATCTATCATGGGTTTATTTATTTCGGATAATGTCTGGCGGGTAATTTATTTAGGACAATTTACCCGTTTGTTACCGATATTATTTCGCTTGCTATTATATTTCGTTGTTGCTTATTTACGTCTGAAGAGCAAAGAATGCAATTCATTGCATCCACTGCATATAGTTTTGTAGTATGCTTGGAAAGCGGCACACCTATTCTTTTTAATGCAGGTTTAATCATTTCATAAATGATACTTATATCTGCATTACTGGTGATTTTCTGCTTTCTAACAAAATCTATTATACAGCTCAATCTGAATATATATTCTTTATACTCCACATATTGACTTTCTTTTAAGATATAGTGCAATATGATTTTACTTTGCTTTTCATAGATTCTTGTTGCTCGCTGTATAGATTGGCACATAAAATCCTTTTCTTCTTTTGTGGTAGTTTGAAACCACAAATTATTCTCACCTAATATTTCACCTATTCGTAAGTAACAATTCCGTGGCAATAATATAGGTGAATACATCGCCCATGTATATGACAATGCCGCATAAAACGAAACTGTTTTTCTTCTGTCTTGATAAAGGGAAGATGACTCAATACCTACACAGACTATCAAACCATTATCCATTTCTTTATAAAAGACTTTATTACGGTCTTTATTGTATGGTAATGGCAAATAGCCCATTGATAGCAGTTGATTATTTATAAAATCATTCTTTTTCATTTTACTATTGTACTATCGGTAACGGGTTACTAACAGCGAAACATAACAGTCCGCTGTTAGCAACTCCAAATTTTATAATGTTTCTTCCGTCAAAATATCATCCAGCGGACTTTTAATTTTACTTTTATAAGTGTCTGCTATATGAACATATACCTCCGTGGTTTTAATATTGTTATGTCCCAATAGCTCTTGAACGATTTTTAAATCCGTTCCTTGCTCTATCAGGTGGGTAGCGAACGAATGTCGAAACAGGTGCGGGTACACCCGTTTTGTTATTCCGGCTTCGAGAGCAATTTCTTTCAACTTTTTCGACACGATACTTTCTGAAAACTGCACTCCCGTTTCCCGTTCAAACAACCATGTTTCCGGATTGTACCTTTCCCTATATTCGGATAGCTTGCTGACAAGCGGCTTCGACAACAGCGTATATCTGTCTTTCTTGCCTTTCCCTTGTCGCACGTGAATCAAAGAGTGTGACACATCTATATCATCCGGTTTCAGACTTAACAATTCATTTATCCGAAGCCCGGCTGAATACAGTATTGAGTACATACAATAAAAGCGTATATCAACCGAAGCGACTGCAAGAAATGATTTTATCTCTTCTTTACTCAGCACGTCCGGCAGCGTTTTCTCCCTTTTTGCCCTGTGTACCTTATAGCAACGGCGTTCTTGCCCCAATACCTTTTCATAGTAGAACTTTATGGCATTAATGCGTTGGTTCTGCTGGCAGGAAGAAATTTGCTTCTTGTCAATAAGGTAGAGCAGATAGGCATTTATATCTTCGGCAGAAATCATTTTCAGATTACGACCAGCAAAATGAAGTTGGAAATCCCCGAAGTAAGTTGTATATACCCGTATCGTGTGGTCGCTGTATCGCATCTGTTTCAGTTTCTCCAAGAATCCGGCAGGAAGTTCGGGGCGCACTACCTGTTTCTTTTTGGGGGCTTCTATGATTTGCGAATAATCAATGAAAGCCTGTTCTACATATCGCTCGAAGAAATCCGAAAGAACGAAGCAATCGACTGGCAGGTATGCCCTGTTGTTGTCGAACAGCACGCCTTGTTCTTTCGACAGCAACAATCTTATGTCATCACCGCCGAATTTCACTTCTACACACTTCTTTCGCCCCCGTGTCGAAAAAGCAAGTGTTATTTTCTCTCTTTCTTGATATGCTTTCATAGAATAACATCACTATAATTATATAAATTAAATTGTATATATCTATATAATAGGTTATTATATACTTAAAATAAAAAGTAAGATATATAGCTCGCCATAAAAATACTGTTTTATAGCTATGTAAGCAACTAAACGCAATATTTTTTTCATCTTTTCCCTTGAAATCTGTTTTATAGCAGAAAACAAGTGGCTTACACTTATTTTTTCTACTTTTGCGTGCAATAGTAGAAATCAACATGGAAGAACCAAAGAATAAACGCAATCGCCGTACCCGTGCCGAACTCGAAGCGGGCGTATTTGATGCCGTCCGCCAGTTGGCAAGTGAAAAAGGTCTGGCTCAAATCACCTTTACGGATATTATGCAAAGGGCAGGCATCCAAATGTCCGTCCTGCTAAAAAATTACAAGAGCATAGATCGGGTACTGGATAAGTACGCCTACATTTCTGACTACTGGCTGCACGACCTGTTCGACGAAGAACACCCCACCGACAAAGCAGGTGAGGATATATTAAAAAGCACCTTGAAATCATTGGCTGTCTATCTCTATGACAACATAGATATGCAGCACCTGCTGGTGTGGGAGCTCGAAGCCGACAATCCCACCACCCGCCGCATCGCCCGAAGTCGTGAGAAACATTACCGCACAGCGATAGATGAACTGAAACATTTGTTCGAGGGTACAGGCATCCCTGCTGACATCATAGCCGGATTGCTCACCGCCGGAACATACTACCTGATACTGCACCGTCGCCGTTCTACCTTTTGGGGAGTGGACTATCAGCGCATGGAGAACCGGGAGCGGCTATACGCTGCGCTCGACTATCTTTGCGAATTGGTGTTCTCCGCACTCAAAGAGCATAACAAGACCATTGAGATAGCCCGCAAGTTCAAACAGAAAGGGATAGACACCGCCACCATTGCCGAGTGCACCGATCTTCCTGTCGATGTCATTAAGCAGCTATAAACCCATACAATTCCCAGCACCCTCATGAATCCCCATAATCAAAAGTGCATCAATTATTAGCTGTGCAAAGGGCAGGTGCAAGGTGCGCGTATATCTATATATATACGCGCACCTTGCACCTGTAAAATACACGCTGAAAATCAACAACTTACAAATCCAATAAAAAGCACAGTGCAATCCCATTTTTTGCACCCCGCATTTCCACGCCCTCTGTTCCCCCGTCAAAACTCCCCAATAAAAAATTCCCCTTATTTATTTCCTGTTTTCAGTCCAAATTCGTACATTTGTACCAAGTTATCAGCGCAGAGCGAAGAAACGCAAAGAACCCCGCACCGTTACTAATTCGTTACCTGTCACCTAACTTTCTACTCTTTACGTCTTGACAATTAGTTAATTAAACTTCTCCCGCAGTTTTTCTCATAAAAATTCAGAGCAGAGAGCTCAGAAGCAAAGCCTTACAGATGGCACGGAAAATTCGGCATCGGGGACCCGACTGGAGTGGAATTTATTGTGGTGGAAGTGCCATCCTGGCACACGAGCGCCTTTCTATCGTCGACCCTCAAAGCGGAGGACAGCCCCTTTACTCGCCCGACCGGAAACTGGTACTGGCCGTCAATGGCGAAATTTATAATCACCGTGACATCCGTGCCCGGTATGCCGGCCGTTACGAGTTCCAGACTGGAAGTGACTGTGAAGTGATCCTTGCACTTTACCGCGACAAAGGCATCCGTTTCCTTGAGTATCTCAACGGTATTTTTGCTTTCGCCCTTTATGATGAAGAGAAAGATGAATACCTGATCGCCCGTGACCCCATCGGAGTAATACCTTTATATATAGGAAAAGATTCCGAAGGACACATCTACTTTGGCAGCGAGCTCAAGGCACTCGAAGGATTCTGCGACGAGTACGAGCCCTTCCTTCCCGGACACTACTATCACAGTAAAGAAGGAAAAATGAAACGCTGGTATACCCGCGACTGGATGGATTATGAAAAAGTGGCGAAAGAAAACGGCACCTCTCCCTGCCGGCAGATTCATGACGCTCTTGAAGAAGCAGTACACCGCCAGCTGATGTCCGACGTACCTTACGGAGTACTTCTTTCGGGCGGACTGGACAGCTCTGTTATCTCTGCCATTGCCAAGAAGTATGCAGCCAAACGTATTGAAACGGACGGTGCAAGCGATGCCTGGTGGCCGCAGCTCCACTCCTTTGCTGTCGGGCTGAAGGGTGCACCGGACTTAGTCAAGGCACGTGAAGTGGCCGAATACATCGGTACTGTTCATCACGAAATAAACTACACCCTTCAGGAAGGGCTCGATGCAATCCGGGATGTCATTTATTTCATCGAGACATACGATGTCACTACCGTCCGGGCTTCCACACCGATGTATCTATTGGCACGTGTCATCAAGTCGATGGGCATCAAGATGGTACTAAGCGGTGAAGGTGCCGACGAAATCTTCGGCGGTTACCTCTATTTCCACAAAGCACCCGATGCCCGTACCTTTCACGAAGAGACCGTACGCAAACTGTCTAAACTGCATCTATACGATTGTCTTCGCGCCAATAAGAGCCTGGCAGCGTGGGGAGTGGAAGGACGTGTCCCTTTCCTCGACAAAGAGTTTCTCGATGTGGCAATGCGGCTTGATCCCAAAGTAAAAATGGCTCCGGGAAAAGTCATCGAAAAGAAAGTCCTGCGTGAAGCCTTTGCGGGTATGCTCCCCTCCGGCATCGCTTGGCGCCAAAAGGAGCAGTTCAGTGACGGTGTAGGATATAGTTGGATAGATACGTTGAAAGAGATCACCGCAACGGCTGTCAGTGACGACCAGATGGCACACGCTGCAGAACGTTTTCCCATCCATCCCCCAATGAATAAGGAAGAGTATTACTACCGCAGTATCTTCGAAGAGCACTTCCCCAGTGAAAGCGCTGCCCGCAGTGTGCCCAGCATTCCCAGTGTAGCCTGTTCGACAGCCGAGGCACTAACATGGGACACCGCATTCAAGAACCTGAACGATCCCAGCGGACGTGCCGTAAAAGGGATACACGTAGAAGCATATTAAAAAGGGGGTAACTCTAATAGGCAAAGGGTGTAGCCATCGGACGCTCAGGGTGTAGCCCCGACAAACGGATGGCTACACCCTATCCACAGAAGCGTTGCTCCTACCCATACTCCCATTTTCGGTACACAGGAATGTATTGTAAAGAGATTTAAAAGAAATTTATAGCTTTGTTTAACGCAGATTAGCATCCTTATCCTGCTCATTTGCGTTACTTTTTTATATCTTTGAAGGCGAACCAAAAACTGAAATATATGAAAATAAAAAAACTTCTGTTTGCCTCTGCCTTACTTTTCTCGGCATATAATGTCTCTGCACAAACCCAGGTTATTGCCCATCGCGGATTCTGGAAAACCGAGGGTTCTGCGCAAAACAGTATCGCCGCCTTGCTAAAAGCCGACTCCATCGGATGCTATGGTTCGGAGTTTGATGTATGGCTGGCAGCCGATGACCAGTTAGTGGTCAACCATGATCCCACATTCAAAGGGAAAAGGATGGAAAACTCACCTTCCACCGCACTGACAGCCATCAAACTGGATAACGGGGAGAGCCTGCCTACCCTTGCCAAATACTTGAAAGCGGCACAACCGCTACACACCCGGTTGATTCTTGAGCTGAAAGCACACACCACTCCCCAACGCGAAACAAAAGCCATAGAAAAAATCGTTGCACTGGTCAAAGATATGGGACTGGAAAACCGGATGGAATACATCACCTTCTCCCTGCATGCCACGAAAGAATTCATCCGCCTGGCTCCGGCAGGAACCTCGGTTTATTATCTGGACGGTAATTTGTCTCCCAAGGAGCTGAAAGAATTAGGATGTGCCGGGCCGGACTATCATTACACAGTATTCCGCAAACATCCCGAATGGATCCGGGAATGCCATGATTTGGGCATGAAAGTGAATGCCTGGACTGTGAACAAGACGGATGACATGAAATGGCTGATCGATCGTAAAGTAGATTTCATCACCACCAATGAACCGGTACAACTGCAAAATCTGTTGAAAAAATAAATCTCCGTATCCAATCATTTTTTTAATTCTCCCTTGAGTGAGTACACGCCCACTCAAGGGAGTTTTTTCAATCCCGACTTCGTGTCTCATAGCTACAAAAACCATTCCGTATCTATTTAAAATGTTACTTTTACGATTCAGCATACCATATTTACAATTTAGCAACTACCGTTTACAATTCAGAAAATAAACTTGAAAAAAAATAAAGCAAACGTTCTATCTTTGAGCAAAAGAAAATATATAACTTTAAAAAATTAGAATCATGAAAAAGTTATCAGTATTACCGGTGTTGCTGTTATTCGTTTGTCTGGGAAATGTACAGGCACAAACAGCAAAAGAAATGACACGTAAACAAAAGAAAGCTGAACAGGAATTACTGGATCAAGCATTATTTGATGAAGCCAAACAGGCAATTACCATGAAAAATTTCATTTTAGAGGCCGACCATGTGATATTTAAGTACGGTACATCGGCCTTCGTTTCTTCGAATACAAATTTTGTAGCAGTAAAAGATGACAAGGCCGTGGTTCAGGTAGCTTTCAACATACCCGTTAGCGGTCCTAACGGTTTGGGTGGTATCACCGTCGAAGGTAGTACCTCCAACTACAAACAGACTACCGACAAAAAAGGAAATATATTCGTATCAATGAGCGTAATGGGAACCGGAATATCCGCACAAGTAAACATTCGCTTGGACAAGGGAAGTAATAATGCGTCGGTAGATATAAGTCCGAACTTCAATTCAAATCGTTTCACACTGACCGGAAGTTTACTTCCTTTGACTAAAGCTAACGTTTTCAAAGGTACATCACTTTAAGGTAAAAAGATTGTTTTCAGGCCATAATCAAGTATTAAAGTAATAATTACATTATCCATAAAAGTGAATTACCGGACGGAATTACGGAATAAGAGAATAACGCCAGTTTCCGCATAGGCATTTGTTTATACTATTTTTCGAGAAACAAGAGGTTGCCCAGAACCATTGTGATATTTTGTGCCTCCTCTTGTTTTTTTTACTAAATTTGTAATATACATATAAAGTCTACAATCAATATGCGACAAAAATACAATCATTTGTTCAATGGCTTGCTATTCTCAGGGTTAGCATCTTTTTCATATCTGTTTCTCGTGCTGTACTCCGACTTGGCTCCGAAGCATTTGGAAGTATTGATTTCTTTTAAGTCGTTCATATTGATACTTGCCGCTTTTAATCTGGTTGGTTTCGGAGTATTGATGATTCACAACTGGCAGAAGCGCAGTTTCCAGTTCCTGGTCAAACGCAAAGATCGATTAATTATTGACTGCATCCTTACTGCGATCATACTGTTTTTGATGAATTATCTGGTCTGGTCAATAGTAAAAGCCATATTTGAGGTTCCCGAACCTTTTATCCTAAAAGGCCGAGGATTAAGAATAATAGCCCTGGTCTGGTTAGTAGAAATGGTGATAACCAATCTAACTTTGACTATCAACTTCTACAGGCAATTGGTTCTTTTGCACGAAAAGGCAGAGCAATTTGAAGAAGCTTCCATAAAAGCCCAATACGTAGCCTTACAGAATCAACTGAATCCGCATTTTCTTTTCAACAGCCTCAATACGCTTATCTCCGAAATAGAATATTCTCCCCGAAACGCCGTTCTATTCACCCAGCGCTTGTCCGACGTATACCGGTATATATTACAAAGCCAGCAACAGCGCTTGGTTACTTTAAAATCGGAATTGTCTTTCATTGATTCCTACATCTTTCTTCATAAAGTTCGTTTAGGAGATTGTATCCGAATCGATAACAAGGTAGAGTTACACAATTACGATTTGAAGTTACCTTCGTTGGCCCTACAGTTATTAGTAGAAAACGTCATTAAACACAACATTATTAATATGGATTATCCGATGAAGATACTGATTGATTACGAACAACAAAGTGGTATGTTGGCGGTAACCAATGAAATTAGAGTAAAGCCCAATGTAGCTACTACGGGAATGGGGCTAAAGAATCTTTCAATCCGCTATCGTCTGATATGCGATAAGAATATCCTCATAGAAAGTAATACTAATTATTTCACCGTTAAAGTTCCCCTATTAAATGAATAAAATTACAGCTGTTATTATTGAAGACGAAATTCCGGCGGCCCGCCGATTGAATAAGATCATAAATGAAATACGTCCCGAATGGCAAGTCACGATATTGCCCGGCAGTGTAGAAAAAAGTGTAGAATGGTTTAATAAGAATCCACATCCGGATATTGTTTTTCTTGATATACAACTGACAGACGGCATTTCATTCACATTTATCGAACAAGCACGTCCGGAGAGCACTATCATCTTTACCACTGCATACGATGAATATGCTATTAGGGCTTTTGCCGTCAATAGCATTGACTATTTACTTAAACCGATAGACAGTGTCCGGCTGGAAGAAGCTATTGCCAAGTTCGAACATCTTACCACCAAATATCTGGTACAGGAGCAAAAGACAACCGATCTAATAGACATTTTACAAAACATAGCCAATCCGTGCAAAAAGTATCGCACCCGTTTTCTTATATCAGGCGAAGATAAACTTTTTACCCTGCAAGTTGAAGATATCGCCTATTTCTATTCTGAAAACAAAATAACTTTTGCCGTTACCAAGCAAAACAGGGAACATATTATCGATCTCTCTCTGGACAGGCTGATGGAACAACTCAATCCGGATATCTTTTTCCGAAGTAGCCGGCAGACAGTGATCAGTATTAACGCTATTGAGCGGATTGAATCGTATTTTCTGGGAAAAGCCATTTTACATGTAAAACCTCCTTTTAAAGATAAGATAATCGTCAGCCGTGATAAAATACCTCAGTTGAAACTTTGGTTAAACTACTAAAAGCATTACATATCTTAGACATTTGAAATTGTTTTATCTCCTCCATCATTGATATAGAGATTTAACTGTATCCAACTTCGGACTCAAATACATATTCTGATACAGTCCGGTTAGCCGCACACAAAAAGAAAGCATTTAAGAAGAAAGAGGTTTCATTCTGTCAGGATGGAGCCTCTTTCCTCTTTTATAAAGATGCCCAATTGATCTAAATCAATTCATCTATCCTATCCCAAAATCCTAAAAGAGACACAGAACAAAATCGCTTCATTACAGTTTATTAAAAATACGCAGCATTCTTATTTCAATTCAGAAGTAAAAACAGGCAGAAATATCAAAAAGTGAAAGATCTCTTAAAATAAATAGATATAAGACATGATTTTGATAGAAATACAAAACAAAAAGTCATATCTTTGCATAGTAATAAAACAAAAGGATACACCAATCGATTAATACAGATCAAAATGACAAGAACGATTCAATTCGCCAAAATGCATGGGGCAGGAAACGATTACATCTATGTAAATACCCTCAGGTTTCCTATCCGCAATCCCGGTAAAACAGCCATCGAATGGAGTGCCTGCCATACGGGGATCGGCAGTGACGGGCTCGTTTTGATCGGTCATTCGGACAAAGCAGATTTCAGCATGCGCATATTCAATGCCGACGGTTCGGAAGCAATGATGTGCGGTAACGCAAGCCGGTGCATCGGCAAGTATCTTTATGAATACGGACTGACCTCAAAAAACATCATCACCTTGGAAACCCTCTCGGGTATCAAAGTGCTGAAACTGCACCTTGAAGCCCAAACGGTAAAAGCCGTAACGGTTGATATGGGTGTACCACTGGAAACCGGAACAATAGATTTCGACAACAAATTTCCATTCGTCTCCACGCAAGTATCGATGGGGAATCCGCACCTCGTCACCTTCGTGGACGATATCCGGAGTATAGACCTTCCGGAGATCGGCCCGAAGCTGGAAAAACATCCGCTTTTCCCTGACCGTACGAACGTGGAGTTTGCACAGATAACAGGAGAAAACAAGATCCGTATGCGGGTGTGGGAAAGGGGATCGGGCATTACACAGGCCTGCGGGACAGGCGCCTGTGCAACAGCCGTAGCGGCCCATCTCACCGGACGGACGGGACGAACCGTAGATATCGTGATGGACGGAGGCACACTGACCATAGAGTGGGACGAAGCAACAGACCATGTATACATGACCGGACCGGCAGTTAAAGTATTCGACGGAACAATAGAACTAAGAGAATAGTTAATGGATTTCAGGTATCAGTCCATTTGATAAGGTATAAAGATTTAGTTTTCAGGAATAACATTTCAAACTTAAAACAAGAACAATATGGCATTAGTAAACGAACATTTTTTGAAATTACCGGGAAGCTACTTGTTCTCGGACATAGCGAAGAAGGTCAATACTTTTAAAATAACACACCCGAAGCAGGACATCATCCGGCTGGGGATCGGCGATGTGACCCGTCCCCTTCCGAATGCCTGCATCGAGGCCATGCACAAGGCAGTCGAAGAGATGACGTCTACCGAAACCTTTCGCGGATACGGTCCCGAACAAGGATACGATTTCCTGATTGAGGCCATTATCAAAAACGACTATGCTCCACGGGGTATCCATCTTTCGCCTACGGAAGTATTTATCAACGACGGCGCCAAAAGTGATACGGGTAATATCGGAGACATTCTCCGTCACGACAACAGCGTAGGGGTCACAGATCCCATTTATCCGGTTTATATCGACAGCAATGTGATGTGCGGACGTGCCGGAGTGCTGGATACCGAAAGTGGCAAATGGAGCAACGTCACTTATATGCCTTGTACCGCCGAGAATCATTTCATCCCGGCCATTCCGGAGAAACGCATTGACATCGTCTACCTCTGTTATCCCAATAATCCCACCGGTACAACGCTGACAAAAGCCGAACTGAAGAAATGGGTGGATTACGCACTGGCCAATGATACCCTGATCCTGTTTGACGCAGCTTACGAGGCCTACATTCGGGAACCGGATATCCCCCACTCCATCTACGAAATCAAAGGAGCCAAGAAATGTGCCATCGAGTTTCGCAGCTTCTCGAAAACAGCAGGTTTCACCGGAATACGCTGCGGATATACCGTTGTGCCGAAAGAGCTGACGGCAGCCACACTCGAGGGAGAACGCATCCCCCTGAACCGGATGTGGAACCGCCGCCAATGCACCAAGTTCAACGGAACGTCTTACATTACCCAACGTGCCGCAGAGGCGGTTTATAGCCCCGAGGGGAAAGAACAGATACAGGAAACGATCAATTATTATATGACAAACGCCCGCATCATGAAAGAAGGACTGGAATCCACCGGACTGAAAGTATACGGAGGAGTAAACGCACCTTATTTGTGGGTAAAGACTCCCAATGGAACCAGTTCGTGGCGTTTCTTCGACCAGATGTTGTACGAAGCCAATGTAGTGGGAACTCCGGGAGTCGGTTTCGGTCCCAGCGGAGAAGGTTACATCCGCCTGACGGCATTCGGCGAACGAAACGATTGCATCGAGGCAATGCGGCGCATCAAGAACTGGCTGTAAAGCTTTCATGTGATACGGGTAACATGAATACAAAGCGGAGATGAATACGGTTTCACCACAGATTGACGCGGATTAAAGAATTATTCCGTTGATGATTAAGATTTAAAAATCTGTGGAAATCCGTGTAATCTGTGGTGAATCAAAACCCAAACAGTTTATAAATAATTCAATCATTATGTCAAAACTCAGATTCAGAGTCGTAGAAACGGCCTTTAAGAAAAAAGCCGTAGAAGTGGCAACTCCCACCGAACGCCCGTCGGAATACTTCGGGATGTACGTTTTCAACAAGGAAAAGATGTTTAAGTACCTGCCAAGCCATGTGTTCAGCAAACTCACCGATGTGATTGACAACGGCGCACCACTGGATCGCAGTATCGCCGACGAGGTTGCAGCCGGTATGAAGAAATGGGCCATCGAGATGGGGGCCACACACTATACCCATTGGTTTGCTCCACTGACCGAAGGCACTGCCGAAAAGCACGACGCTTTTGTAGAACATGATGGAAAAGGGGGGATGATGGAAGAATTCACCGGAAAACTGCTGGTTCAGCAGGAACCGGATGCCTCGTCTTTCCCGAACGGAGGTATCCGCAACACTTTCGAAGCTCGTGGTTACAGTGCATGGGACCCCTCCTCACCCGCTTTCATTGTAGACGATACGCTGTGCATACCGACTATCTTCATCGCCTATACAGGTGAATCGCTCGATTACAAAGCACCGTTACTGAAAGCGCTGAGGGCAGTAGACAAAGCTGCTGTAGCCGTTTGCCGTTACTTCAATCCGGATGTAAAAAAAGTATATGCCTACCTGGGATGGGAACAAGAGTACTTCCTGGTAGACGAAGGCTTATACGCCGCCCGTCCGGACCTGCTGCTGACCGGACGTACCCTGATGGGGCATGACAGCGCCAAGAACCAACAGCTCGAAGACCATTACTTTGGTGCCATCCCCACCCGCGTAGCCGCTTTCATGAAAGATCTGGAAGTGGAAGCATTGAAACTGGGCATCCCCGTAAAAACGCGCCACAACGAAGTAGCTCCCAATCAGTTTGAGCTGGCCCCTATCTTCGAAGAGTGCAACCTGGCCAATGACCACAACCTGCTGATCATGTCCCTGATGCGCAAAGTTAGCCGCCGCCACGGCTTCCGTGTACTGCTCCACGAAAAACCGTTCAAAGGTGTCAACGGATCGGGCAAACACAACAACTGGTCGCTGGGCACGGACACCGGCATCCTGCTGATGGCTCCGGGCAAGACTCCGGAAGATAACCTGCGTTTCGTAACATTCGTCGTCAATACACTGATGGCTGTTTATCACCATAACGGACTTCTGAAAGCATCCATCTCCAGTGCCACCAATGCACACCGGCTGGGAGCCAACGAAGCACCTCCCGCCATCATCTCCTCTTTCCTGGGCAAGCAGCTTTCACAAGTGTTGGAACACATTGAAGAAAGTACGAAAGATGACCTGATCAGCCTGAGCGGCAAACAGGGCATGAAGCTGGACATCCCACAGATACCCGAATTGCTGATTGACAATACGGACCGGAACCGTACTTCACCTTTCGCATTCACCGGAAACCGTTTCGAATTCCGTGCCGTAGGGTCCGAAGCCAACTGTGCCAGCGCAATGATAGCCCTGAACGCGGCTGTCGCCGACCAGTTGAAACGGTTTAAGAAAGATGTAGACAAGCAGATTGAGAAGGGAGAGCCCAAGATTTCGGCCATTCTCGACGTGATCCGGAAATATATCAAGGAATGCAAAGCCATTCATTTCGACGGCAACGGATACAGCGACGAATGGAAAAAAGAAGCCGCCCGTCGCGGTCTGGATTGTGAAACAAGCGTTCCTGTCATCTTCGACAACTATCTGCGCCCCGAAACGATAGCCATGTTCGAAGCTGTGGGCGTGATGAACCGGAAAGAACTGAAGGCCCGCAACGAAGTGAAATGGGAAACTTATACCAAGAAAATCCAGATTGAAGCCCGCGTATTGGGTGATCTGGCCATGAACCATATCATCCCTGTTGCTACACAGTACCAGACAGACCTGATAGATAATGTATATAAAATGAAATCCCTCTTTCCGGAAGAAAAAGCAGCCCGACTTTCTGCCAAGAACCTGGAACTGATTGAAGAGATTGCCGACCGTACCGCTTTCATCAAGGAACATGTAGACGCAATGATCGAAGCCCGCAAAGTGGCAAATAAGATAGAAAGTGAACGCGAAAAAGCCATTGCTTACCACGACACCATCGTGCCGGCTCTGGAAGAGATTCGTTACCACATCGACAAACTGGAACTGATTGTCGACAACCAGATGTGGACACTGCCTAAATACAGAGAGTTGTTATTTATAAGATAAACAGTCTTAAGAGAGTGTGTTGAAACTCGCCACAGAGGACGCAGAGTAACATAGAGTAAATTTTAAACCATTGATTATCAATGTTGATAATCTGTGAGAATCGGTGTAATCTGTGGTGAAAAGTTTTTGGCACATCCCCTTTCAGAAACCTATTTCTTTTGTTGGTTGTTTTAAGTTTGCAGGGGGAGGATTGCCGTGAGGCAACCCTCTCTTCTTTTATTCAATGATCTCCGCGTCCTCTATCTCTCCTTTCACCGGAGTTTTAGGACGGCGACGGGCAAACTTGAACCAGTTGATCAGTTCGGAAATGGCATAAACCAAGCTGCTGATACCGATAATCATGAAAGCCGTGTTGCGTGCTCCGGTAGGATTGAACAGGGCTACGACACCCGCTATCAGGATCAGGGCCGGTATCACATAAAAGCCGCCCGGCACAGGCATCCAGCGACGTGCCATCGAAAGGGATGCAATCTGTTGTACGCCTCCCATAATCAGGATAAAGCCCAGCAGGAACATCAGTACATCGGCAAAGAAGCCCGGCATCGTAACCAGCCAGAGTCCGAAGAGCAGACTTCCAACCCCCTCGATAGGGAAACGGCGGGACACACCCGGTTCGGGTTTGGTACCGAAATAACCAATCAGCACAATAAATCCCGGAATCAGGAACAATATGCCAATGGTTATGACAATATAATTAATTGCCGCGTCCGGCCAGAGCACCAACACCAGGCCGATGACAAGCGCACAAATAGTGCGGATAAGAGAATAATTCATTGATTTCATATCTTACATTTTTTTAACGGGGTATCCCGCATACTTTCTGCGAATATACGTGTTTCTGTCTACATATAAAAAGAACAAATGATTTTTGTAATAAGTTCATAGCAAGAATGTAATATCTATTACATCGCAGAAGCATACTTTTGCAAAAAAATAAGTAAACTCTTATCCGAATGAAATCAGACGAAGCGAGACGTAAAAAGCTTTATGTAGAACGGGACATCAGTTGGATGTACTTTAATCAACGCATTTTGCTTGAAGCTGCCCGCCCGGAAGTTCCCTTACTGGAGCAACTTACTTTCCTGGGCATTTACTCAAACAACTTAGACGAGTTTTTCCGTGTTCGTGTGGCTACATTGAACCGTATTGTGGAGTATGGCGACAAAAATATCCGCGAAGAACGTGATACGGCCGCACGCACACTGAAGCAGATCGGCAAGCTGCACAATCAGTACTACCGGCAATTTGAAGAAACGTTCGCTTCGATCATGGAAAAGTTGAAACAAGAAAACATCCATGTCATCAAAGACACCGAACTCACACCGGAACAAGAGCTCTTCATCACTTCACTCTACCGGAACCGGTTGAACGGTTCTACCAACCCGCTCTTTCTCAATAAAACCTCCCGCCAACCGGACGACCAGACCGACGAAGACATCTACCTGGCCATCCGCCTGCAACGCAAAGACGGCGAGGGAAAAGTGAAAGTAAGAGATTATGCCGTCATCGAACTTCCCACCAACGAGTTCGGACGTTTCATCCGTCTGCCGGATTCGGACGGTAAAACGTATCTGATGTTCCTGGATGACGTCATCCGCTACTGCCTGCCGATGATCTTCATAGGTATGAACTATACGGATTATGAAGCCTATACCTTCAAATTCACCAAAGATGCCGAAATGGAGATAGACAGCGACTTGCGTACGGGTGTACTTCAAAAGATATCAAAAGGGGTGAAAAGCCGGAAGCGTGGTGAACCGATCCGTTTCGTCTATGACCAACAGATGCCGAAAGACCTGCTGCGAAAGCTGACCGACCGCCTCAACGTAGACAAAAACGACACCCGTGTAGCTGGCGGACGTTATCATAACTTCAAAGACCTGATGAAGTTCCCCGACTGCGGGCGCACTGACCTGAAATACCCTGCCTGGCCTCCCGTCTTCAAGCAGGAGCTGAACGGTGAGGAAAGTATCCTGAAACTGATCCGGAAGCAAGACCGCTCGCTGCATTACCCCTATCAATCGTTCGACACGGTGATACGCGTACTGCGTGAAGCGGCCATCAGCAAAGAGGTGAGAAGCATCAAGATGACCCTCTATCGCCTGGCCAAAGATTCGAAGGTAGTGAAAGCCTTGATCTGTGCGGCACAAAACGGGAAAAAGGTGACCGTCATCATCGAGTTGCTTGCCCGCTTCGACGAAGCCTCCAACATCAATTGGAGCAAACGTATGCAGGATGCCGGAATCAAAGTGATCTTCGGAGTGGAAGGACTGAAGATTCACTCCAAACTGATACATATCGGAACACGGTTCGGTGACCTGGCTTGTATCAGCACCGGAAACTTTCACGAAGGAAACGCACGGATGTACACCGATTTCACTATCATGACCGCACACCGGTCCATCGTACGTGAGGTCAACTCGGTATTCGATTTTATCGAGAAGCCGTATCTTCCCGCCAACTTCAAAGAACTGCTCGTGTCACCCAACGATATGCGCAAACGGCTGATAGCACTGATCAACAAGGAAATCAAAAACAAGCAACAAGGAAAAGAGGCCTACATCCTTGCCAAAGTGAACCACATCACCGACCGGGCGCTGGTACAGAAACTCTACGAGGCTTCGACAGCCGGCGTACAGATAGACTTGGTGGTCCGGGGCAACTGTTCACTGGTGACCGGTGTGCCCCGAATCAGCGACAGCATCCGGATCAACGGTATCATTGACCGTTACCTGGAACATCCGCGCATCTTTATCTTTGCCAACGGAGGAGAAGAGAAATATTATATAGGATCGGCGGATTGGATGCCCCGTAACCTGGACAACCGCATCGAAGTGCTCACACCCGTATACAATAAAGCGATACAGGATGAACTGAAAAAAGTGGTCTGCTACGGACTCCGCGATACGGCCAAAGGACGCATCGTAGACGGCAGTGGCGAAAACAAGACATGGGAGGAAAGCGGTGTCCCTTTCCGCTCTCAGGAAGAATTATACAAATACTATAAAGAATCAGAATGAAGAAAGTAAACTATGCCGCCATCGACATTGGTTCCAATGCCGTGCGGTTATTGATAAAGAGTGTAAACGAGGAAGGATCGCCCGAAGGATTATTGAGCAAAGTTCAACTGATACGTATCCCCCTCAGGTTAGGTGAAGACGCTTTTACCACCGGAGAAATATCAGAAGAAAAAGCCGGGAAACTGATCCGGCTGATGAAAGCCTACAAGCAACTGATGAAGATATTCGAAGTGTCAGATTACCGCGCCTGTGCCACCTCGGCCATGCGTGATGCCCGCAACGGGAAAGCAATCACACGCAGAATAGAAAAGAAAACCGGTATCCGCGTCGAAATCATCGACGGGCAGGAAGAGGCGCATATCGTATACGATAACCACATCGAACAGCTTTTTGCTTCGGGACAGAACTACTTGTACGTTGACGTCGGTGGTGGTAGCACGGAAATCAACTTGATCTGCGACGCAGAACTCAAAAGCTCACGTTCCTATAATATCGGTACCGTGCGTATGCTCAGCGGCATGGTAAAGAACGAAGAAAAAGAACAGATGCGCTCCGACCTTCAGGCACTGGCTGCCGAATATTCCTCCATCCAGATCATCGGATCGGGAGGCAATATCAATAAACTTTTCCGCCTGGCAGACAAAAAGGACAAAAAACAATCTTTCCTTCCCGTCGAGTCGTTACAGGAAATCTGCGAAACCCTGAAGCCCCTCTCTAAAGAAGAACGGATCAAACAGTTCAAACTGAAGCCTGACCGGGCAGATGTAATTGTCCCGGCAGCGGAAATCTTTCTGGAAGTGGCAAAACAGGTGAACGCAACCGGTATCACAGTCCCGACCATCGGGCTATCAGACGGTATCATCGACAGCCTTTATACCAAAAACATGCGGACGGAAAACGATGAACAATGAACGGAGACTCACCACAGAGGACACAGAGTACACAGAGAAAAGATTATAGAGATGGATCATCCGTACTTAGCATATCTGTGCATTCCGAGTAATCTGTGGTGAAAAAACATAAAAGAACTCTGTGCCCTCTGTGTACTCTGTGGTGAATACAAGACTAAAGTGCGCTCTTCAGGATTTCCTTCGCAACAGCTCCGGTCACATTTTCGTTCTCGCCATATTTCACACCCCGTTCATTGAAACGGCGTTCTATTTCATCAATCGTCTCCATGCCGATGCCCTCCTCACTCAGGCGGGTAGTCAGCCCCAATGAACGGAAAAACTCCTCTGTACGGCGGATCGTTTCATCGATACGTTCGTCACGGGTTCCGGAAGTAATGCCGAGTACCCTCTCGCCATATTGCAGAATCTTATCACCTTTCACCTTGCGAAGCACACGCAGAGTAGCGGGGAATACGATGACCAGTGTATGTCCGTGTGTCAGTCCATGAAGTGCGGTCAGTTCGTGCCCGATCATGTGCGTAGCCCAGTCCTGAGATACTCCCATAGCGATAAAGCCGTTCAGTGCCATCGTTGCCGACAACATAAAATCGGCCATCAGCTGATAATCGTGCTGATTCTCACGGATCTTCGGAGCTATCTCCATCAAGGTTTGCAGGATACCTTCCGCCCAGCGGTCCATCACCCTACTCTGTCCCGGGGTTGTCATGTATTGCTCCATCACATGTACAAACGTATCAGCAATACCGCAGGCCACCTGATGGGGCGGCAGTGTAAACGTCACTTCCGGATCGAGAATGGAGAATAAGGGATAATTGGAATAGAAAGGATATTTCTCTTTGGTTTCATGACGCGAAATCACGGCTCCGCTGTTCATTTCCGATCCCGTGGCAGGCAGAGTGAGGACAGTAGCAAGAGGAACGGTATTTGTCACCGGACGTCCGGCAAGCACCAGATCCCACGCATCCCCATCGTACAACAGTCCGGCAGAAATCAGCTTCGTGCCATCGATGACCGATCCGCCTCCCACAGCCAGCAGATAGTCCACCTTCTCCTCTTTTCCAAGGGCAATGGCTTTACGTAAAGTCTCAATGGAAGGATTAGGCTCAATGCCCCAGAACTCTACAGTGAAATGATTCTTCAGGGCTTCTTTCACTTGGTCGTATACACCGTTTTTTTTCACGCTACCGCCACCGAAGGTAATCATCACCCGCTTGTCTGCCGGTATCTCTTTACTCAACCGGGCAATCATCCCGTGTCCTATGATCAGCTTCACGGGATTCTGAAAAATAAAATTATCCATAGGTTATCAGTTTATATCATCATTTATACGATATTCAATCAGATACAAAAATAATCGCTTCTTTCCGGAAAACAAAAAGATTTGCAGGGGAATCATGCGGAAAAAAACACTTAAGTGTTTCTCAGGAAAGACTTAAGTGTTTCCGGCAAAAGACTTAAACGTTTTCGGAAAACGTCTAAGCGTTTCGCTGAAAAGACTTAAGTGTTTAGGACGAAAAATACAAGTCTTTAGTTTACAGGCAGCCAAGCGTTGATGTCCTCGGCTACAAAAAGCCAGTAAAGCAGCAACAGGATGAATATGACAACGGCAATCGCAATTAAAACTTTTCTTTGTTTCATAATGTTTGGTTTCTGTTTTTAAATAATTTATATCTGAAGAAACAATATAAATAACAAAATGTTTAAAAAGGACTTCTATTTCGAGCATTCACCAATTCTTTCTTACACTCAATGTATATATAATATACATCGGTTAGGTCCAAAGGTCCAAGGTTCATTCTATGGGATGCCACCATTGAAAAACAAAAAGAAATTTCCATATATAATATTAAAAATCAAACAATTACGAATAATAGCCTTTAATAGTAGTGGACACAAAAGGAGACAATGCACAACTCTAAAACATACATAAATAACACACATATACAATATAATATATTTTACATTATCTCCAAAATGCGCTAAAGAGCAAAAGATTTTTAGAAAGTACTTTTTAACAACAAACACAACCTTTTCCCACAGGATGGGCATCCCATAGAATGGACCTTGGACCTTTGGACCCTAATTTAAAGTTAAGCAAATTCATAATCTTCTGATAATAAAAAAGTTAATATTAAAACAACAGAAACAAAGCAATACAGGTTCAGCAGAATCAGGAACCACTCCCTGCGAGCATCCGACAATTAAAAATATGTACAGCAAGTATTTGAGAAATCATAAATAGATTCCCGCCAAAACAAAAAATAAAAAGGAGGGAAATAAAAAAAAGAAAGATTTTATTTGTTATTCCAAACAAAGTATCTATATTTGCCCCCGTTAAATAACAATTAGCAATGATGAAAATGCAAGTAAATACATATTGGTGGTGGCGCCCGTTACAACTCCGACAGTCGTAAGGGAGCAG
>OBVH01000128.1_pt1 | contig 65914 bp, 62 predicted proteins | sample 1495001 | NCBI WGS metagenome assembly OBVH01 (sample SAMEA2579959, study PRJEB22360) | human gut metagenome
TTTGTTGCTCAGGTACTTAAAAAAAATATTTTATAATAGTGTTGCGGAATTAAGGTAAAGATGTTGCGCATGATTGTATACATCCAGCCTTTAAAATTAGTATCCGGCATAAATTTATCTTCATTATCTAATGCTTTCAATGAAGTTTCTTGTAACAGGTCATTGGCTTCTTCGCGATTGGCTGTGAGTTTATAAGCAAAACGGAGTAACTCTTCTTGTACTCCTATCAGGTCTTTTCTAAAACTTAAACTTTTCATACGTTGCGGTTTTTAAGCGGTTAATATTTCGTTTCTTTCTCGATGATGCAAGTTTAAGGCTTATTTTAGATTTCAGTAGGGTAAATTTCACCAATCTTTGGGGTAAAAACTATCATTTGATAGTTTTTGGGTGCTATTTGACAGTTTTTGGGTGTTATTTCAGGAAGGATTCAATACACTTCGAGAGGTTTGTTTGATAATTAATGTTTTTTATTATGCGCTTTTTGTAAATAGAGACTGAATCACATACCTTTGGATCAAGTTTAACAACGTTAAGAATCAAAAGAATTATGAACTTACTTATCATTTTGGGGATTGTAGTCATCCTCGCCATTATCATTGCTTCCATGTACAACTCGCTGGTAAAACTGAGAAACAACCGTGAAAATGCATTTGCCGACATCGATGTACAGTTAAAGCAACGTCACGACCTTATCCCGCAATTAGTAGATACAGTAAAGGGATATGCATCTCACGAAAAGGATACACTTGAACGCGTCATTCAGGCTCGCAACGGAGCTGTCAGTGCCCGAACAATCGATGAAAAGATTACAGCAGAGAATCAACTTAGTTCCGCCCTCGCGGGATTGAAAATCACCTTGGAAGCTTACCCCGATTTAAAGGCTAACCAAAACTTCCTCCAGTTGCAGGAAGAGATTTCGGACGTAGAAAACAAACTGGCTGCAGTACGCCGCTACTTTAACTCAGCTACCAAAGAACTGAACAATGCAGTACAGACATTCCCTTCCAACTTGATAGCCAACATGTTCGGCTTTCATAAAGAAATGATGTTCGATTTGGGTACTGAACAACGTGCCAATCTGGAAGAAGCCCCGAAAATCAAATTCTAATCCCCAGGAAAGTATATACACATGCAATACGTCGGAATACAGACACAACAGAGCCGGAATAACCTACGTTCCGGCATCTTACTGTTCCTTTTCCCTTGCCTGGTGGCAGTACTGACTTATTTGTTCAGCTACCTGCTCATCACTTTTACCGTGACAGATGATTACGGGCAATACGACACATTGGCAATGACCAATCAAATGTTTATTAACCTGATTCCTTATATTATAGGAGGCGTTCTGGTCTGGTTTATTATTGCCTACTTTGCCAATTCCAGTATTATCAAAGCCGCTACAGGGGCACGAGCATTGGAACGTAAAGAAAATAAACGCATCTACAATTTAGTGGAGAATCTCTGTATGTCGCAAGGGATGAAAATGCCTAAAATCAACATAATCGATGACAATTCACTCAATGCGTATGCCAGCGGAATTAACGAACGTACTTATACGGTCACCTTATCAAAAGGAATCATCGAGAAACTCAATGACGAAGAACTCGAAGGGGTCATTGCACACGAGTTGACACATATCCGTAATCACGATGTCCGACTGCTGATTATCTCCATTGTATTCGTAGGCATCTTTTCGATGTTGGCACAAATAGCACTGCGCTCCGTTTATTACTCTTCGTGGACACGCAGCCGGAATGATAAAAACAATGGTGCCATCCTCATCTTGGTTTTAGCCATGATTGTAGCCGCCATCGGCTATTTCTTTGCCACGCTGATGCGCTTTGCCATCTCCCGCAAACGTGAATACATGGCCGATGCAGGAGCAGCAGAAATGACAAAGAACCCATTGGCTCTGGCCAGTGCTTTAAGAAAGATATCTGCAGATCCCGATATAGAAGCTGTGGAGCGCGAAGATGTAGCGCAGTTATTCATACAACATCCTGGCAAACAGGCTAAAAGCGCATTGAGCGGGCTAAGCGGGCTCTTCGCCACCCATCCGCCAATCGAAAAACGAATTGCCATTCTGGAACAGTTCTAACAGAAATATCCTCCCCATATAGACTCAAAAGTCTTCTTCGCCACAGGTTATACAGATTAAGCATTATGTAAACGACGATTTAAAATTCATTCTGTGTTAATCAGTGCAATCTGTGGTAAGTTTTGACATGCCCTCCTTTTTTATTCTTTGTGAAATCCCATCCGGTAAACACGAAATAATATTAAATCATTTGTCTGCTTTATACATTTTATCTCTTCCGACCGTTATCTTTATGTAAACATCCGAAAAACAACCATTGATATGAAAACAAGCAAATGTATCATCCTTCTGATGTTGCTCATCATCGGAACAGGAGTTTGCCCGCTTCAGGCCCAAAGCCGGAAAGAAAAGAAAGAGCAAAAAGAGCAAACAGTAAAAGAGCTGATCGAATCGGAAAACTACCGGATTGACGTATCTACAGCATACCCACGCCGAGGGCATATGATTCCACTGACCTCAGTTTATTCTGTGGTAGTTCGAAACGATTCGGTCTTTTCACAACTACCCTATTTCGGGCGTGCTTATTCTATTCCCTATGGAGGAGGGCAAGGACTGATGTTCAAGGCTCCGATTGACAAATATAATATGATCATGGGCAAACGAGGAGCAGCGAAGATAAACTTCACCGCCAGAAACTCCGAAGATCAGTTCAAGTTTAGAATCACTATCTATTCCAATGGTTCGTCCAGCATAGATGTCAATATGCAGAATCGTGAATCGATCAGCTTCTCCGGTGATCTGATACTGCCGGACTAAAATTAGTATAAGTCTACTCCCCTTTCAGGATAGGCAAACAGATCTGATATTTCACAGCCAATGCGCGTACCACAAAAATGCAACAGCCACTGATGACCTGTGTTAAAGCAGCATCAACACCCAGACGGTCGAGTCCCCAATAAATGACTCCACCAATAACGCATGCCATGGCATAAATCTCTTTGCGGAAAATCAAAGGAATCTCGTTGATAAACACATCGCGGATTACGCCACCGGCCGCTCCGGTCATTGTGCCCATAATGATGGCCACCCAAAAGGCATAGCCCAAATCGATCGTTTTGCTGATACCAACTACCGTAAATAATGCAAGCCCAATGCTATCGAAGATAAAAAACGTGTTGTGCATATGAATCAGATGCTTCCGGAAAAAGATAACCCACAGAAGGGCCAGCGCCGAACAGATAAGATAAATGGGATTCGTCATCCAGAACGGAGTAACGTCCAGCAATACGTCACGTATAGTACCACCGCCAATGGCAACAGCCACACCGGCTACATAAGCACCAAACCAGTCAAACTGTTTGGCAGATGCAAGACGAATGCCACTAATGGCAAAAGCAAATGTCCCGATAAACTCCAGAATCTGGATAAAGGTCGGAATCTGAAAGATTGTTGGCATATATCAAGTTTTTTGTGTGCAAAGAAACAAATAATTCCGCAAGAAAGTGTACATTTGTTCCTTGAAAATTGTAAGAATACGAAGATGAAGATAACGATTGTTGCCGGGGCTCGCCCTAACTTTATGAAAATCGCCCCTATCACCCGGGCTATCGATGCCGCTAAGGCACAAGGTAAACGCATTTCTTATCGCCTGGTTTACACAGGGATAGAGAATGACACCAGTCTGGATGCATCCTTATTTGCAGATCTGCATATGAAAGCTCCCGATGCCTATCTGGGCGTAAACGGCAATAACCCCACAGAACTTACTGCGGGAATAATGATCGCCTTCGAACGTGAACTGACGGAAAACCCTACGCACGTAGTTCTGGTAGTCGATGACCTCACTGCAACTATGAGTTGTGCGATCGTAGCCAAAAAACAAAATATAAAAGTGGCACATCTCGTAGCCGGCACCCGTTCGTTCGATATGTCCATGCCTAAAGAAGTCAATCGTATGATAACAGACGGACTTTCCGACTATCTGTTCACAGCCGGCATGGTGGCCAATCGCAACCTGAATCAGACAGGAACAGAAAATGAAACAGTCTACTATGTAGGCAACATCCTGATCGATACAATACGGTATAACCGCAACCGCCTGATAAAGCCAATATGGTTCTCTGTCCTGGGACTGAAAGAGCATGAGTACATCCTGCTGACCCTCAACCGCCATGTGCTGCTGAACAACAAAGAAAATCTGCGGAAATTGATAGAGACCTTACTTGAAAAGGCAAACGGCATGCCGATTGTGGCACCACTGCACACTTATGTACGCAATGCGATCAAAACTCTCGATATCACAGCTCCTAACCTGCACATCATGCCCACACAAAGCTATCTCTCTTTCGGGTATCTGATGAACCAGGCAAAAGCCATTATAACAGATTCAGGCAATGTGGCGGAAGAAGCGACCTTCCTGGGAATTCCCTGCATCACCCTCAACACCTATGCCGAGCATCCGGAAACCTGGCGCACAGGCACCAACGAACTGGTTGGTGAAGATCCGGCAGCATTGGCTGCCAGTATGGATAAACTGATGAACGGAGAATGGAAACAAGGCACCCTGCCCGAACGCTGGGACGGACGGACCGCAGAACGAATTGTACAAATATTATTGGGGGAATAATGCCGGATTCCCCCTCCTTACAGGACTCAAAAGATACACAAAAAAGGTTATATAGTCCGTTCAATCAAAAGGAATTTATTACCTTTGCAGTCTCACGATGAGATGAAGTGTGTATGAAACAACAATATTCTAAACTATTAATAGTAGTCTTCCTTATACTCTCTGCACCACAGGCTTTTGCACAGTTGAAGGGAGTAATCACTGATTCTATTTCACATGAGCCGCTAATGTACATTTCCGTTTTCTATGAAGGAAAAGGCGTAGGCGGTATATCCAATGCTAACGGAGAATATCAGGTAGAAACCCGCAAAGGTTGGAACGAACTGACCTTCTCTGCAGTGGGGTATATCACCAAGAAAGTGAAAATTCCGGCAGGTGCCAAAGAACTGAATGTGGTGCTCTCACCAGATGATGTCATGCTGGACGAGGTGGTGATAAAACCTAAAAAAGAAAAGTATTCCCGGAAAAACAATCCCGCTGTGGAGTTCATGCGAAAGGTCATTGACCACAAGAAAGCTCAGAAGCTGGAAACCAACGACTATTATCAGTACAACAAGTATCAGAAGATGAAGATGTCACTCAATGACGTGACACCCGAAAGCCTTGAAAAAGGAATCTATAAAAAGTTTTCTTTCCTCAAAGACCAGGTTGAGGTTTCGCCTGAAACCAACAAACTGATTCTGCCTATCTCAGTGCAGGAAACGTCTTCCAAAACCATTTACCGGAAGGACCCGGAAAGCAAAAAGACCATAATCGAAGGTATGAACTCCAATGGCGTGGAAGAATTCTTCTCAACAGGTGATATGCTGGGTACTATCCTCAATGATGTATTTGCCGATATCAATATCTATGATGATGATATCCGCCTGTTGCAACGCCGTTTCGTAAGCCCAATCGGAAGCGGAGCCATCTCTTTCTATAAATTCTACCTGATGGACACTGTGATGGTGGATAAAGATAAATGCGTGCATCTCACCTTCGTCCCACAGAACTCTCAGGACTTCGGATTCACCGGACACCTGTATGTACTGGACGACTCTACCTATGCAGTGAAAAAGTGCACCATGAATCTGCCTAAAAAGACAGGAGTAAACTTTGTAGAAAATCTGGACGTCGTACAGCAATATGAACAGCTTCCCAATGGCAACTGGGTGCTGACAGACGACGATATGACTGTGGATCTTTTAGTCATGAAAGCTATTCAGGGCATCCAGGTAAAACGAACAACCAAATATAGCAATTATGTCTTCGACCCCATCGAGCCACGACTTTTCCGTTTGAAAGGAAGTGTGATCAAAGAGGCGGACATGCTGACCAAAAGTGACGAATATTGGGCCGGAGTACGCCAGGTGCCTCTAACAAAGACCGAGAGCAGCATGGATCTTTTCATGAACCGGCTGGAACAAATACCCGGATTCAAATATGTGATATTCGGAGCAAAAGCGTTGATAGAAAACTATGTGGAAACCGGAACCAAAGAACATCCGAGTAAATTTGACTTCGGACCGATCAACACCATGATATCGAGCAATTATGTGGATGGTACCCGTTTCCGTCTCAGCGGCATGACTACCGCCAAGCTGAATCCCCACTGGTTCTTCAATGGATACGGAGCGTACGGACTCAAAGATAAAAAATGGAAATATGAAGGCAATGTGACCTACTCTTTCCGCAAATGCGAATTCTTCCCCTGGGAATTCCCGAAGCATTACATCTCGGCCTCCTACCGCTACGACGTCATGTCGCCAATGGATAAGTTCCTCGACACGGATAAGGATAACGTATTCGTAGCGTGGAAAACCACGACCGTCGACCAGATGTCATACGTACGGGACGCCACACTGAAATATGAAATGGAGACTTTGTCGGGTTTCTCGGTTGCGGCCATGGCGCGACACCGGGAAGACACTCCGGCAGGCAAGTTGCAATACATCCGCAATGACGCAGCCAAAACCATCGTACCCGATATAACTACCGCCGAATTGGGGCTGACCTTACGTTATGCGCCGGGCGAGACCTTCGTCAATACAAAGCAACGCCGTCGTCCGGTATCGCTGGATGCTCCCATCTTCACCCTCTCCCACACTACCGGATTTAAAGGTGTTTTAGGAGGAGAATATAATTTCAACCTGACGGAGGCAAGTATCTGGAAGCGCTTCTGGCTCTCGTCCTGGGGTAAAGTAGATGTTACCTTAAAAGGAGGTGCACAATGGAATACCGTTCCGTTCCCATTACTTATTTTGCCAGCCGCCAACCTATCGTATATCACACAGAAAGAAACGTTCAACCTGATCAATAATATGGAGTTCCTCAACGACCGTTATGCATCGCTGGCACTCACATATGACATGAATGGTAAACTTTTCAACCGCATCCCGCTGATTAAGAAACTGAAGTGGAGAGAGGTATTCCGTTTCCGCGCTCTATACGGCAACCTGACGGATAAGAATAACCCGTTTAAGAGCAATAATCCGGAACTGTTTGATTTCCCGCAACGGGACGGCAGCTACACCAGCTATGTGATGGATCCGAAAGTACCTTACCTGGAAGCCAGCGTGGGCATTTACAACATCTTTAAATTGTTGCATATCGAATACGTACGCCGTCTGACTTACCTGAACCACCCGGGAATCAATAAACAAGGCATCCGGTTTATGATTCAGGTAGTATTCTGATCCGCCTATCATTCACACTATAAAACCCAATACGATGAATTTCACAGTACACACCTGCAATGGCATGAAGCTATGGTTGGTTTTTCTTATGTTAAGCAGTGCAATCCATGTTTGCCGGGCGGACTCTCCACGACAAACCATCAACTTCAACCGGGAATGGAAATATTGCCGGGGAGACTTCAAGAGTGCTTCCCGACCGGATTTTGACGACTCCGACTGGGAAAGGACGGGACTTCCCCACTCTTTCAGTACTCCATACTTCATGTCGAAAGATTTTTATGTAGGTTACGGATGGTACCGCAAAGCCTTTCCGATAAAGAAAGAAGTGCTTGGCAAAAGGAGCTTTCTTGAATTCGACGGTGTATTTCAGGAAGCAGAAGTTTTTGTGAACGGACATCGGGCAGGAACCCACCAAGGAGGATATACCGGATTTTCCGTTGATATATCGAACTATCTGAAAGAAGGAAAAAACCAGATAGCGGTTCGGGTTAACAACTGCTGGCGGCCTGACCTCGCTCCACGTGCAGGCGAACATGTATTCAGCGGAGGCATTTACAGGAACGTACGCTTAGTGATCAAAGAACCGACCTATATCGATTGGTATGGCACATTGGTCACCACACCGGACTTAGGAGAAAAAAAAGGAAAGTCAGGGAGCGTCCACATACGGACAGATGTATGCAATCGTTCCGGAAAAACAGAAACTTACCGACTTCTGACCACTGTTATCGATTCCCGAGGCAAAGAAGCGGCTTCTGTTTCTACATCACAATCATTGCCGGACAACGCAACCTACACATTTGAGCAGCAAACCCGCGAAATTCAAGCACCGGAGCTGTGGCATCCCGATCATCCTGCACTTTACAAGGTGGTCAGCTCGCTTTACCACGGAGAAAAATTGATAGACCGCTATGAAACGTCTTTCGGATTCCGCTGGTTTGAATGGACACCGGACCGGGGATTCTTCCTGAACGGGGAACATTATTATTTTAAGGGAGCCAATGTTCATCAGGATCATGCCGGATGGGGAGATGCCGTGACCGAAACCGGTATGCGAAGAGATATCCGTCTGGTAAAAGAAGCCGGCTTCAACCTGATACGAGGTTCGCATTACCCCCATTCACCGGCTTTCTCACAAGCATGCGATGAAATAGGTATGCTATCCTGGGCAGAGAATGCATTTTGGGGAATCGGAGGTCACAAAGGAGATGGCTACTGGAACGCAAGTGCATATCCCGTAAATGAAGCAGACAGGGCAGGATTTGAGAGCAGTGTAAAAGCCCAACTGAAAGAATTGATCCGCATCCACCGCAACCATCCTTCTATTGTTGTATGGAGTATGAGTAACGAACCGTTCTTTACCGCACCCGAAACGATCGACCCGATGCGCAAGTTACTGTCAGAAACCGTCAAACTCTCCAAGCAACTCGATCCAACCCGTCCGGCGGCCATTGGCGGTGCTCAACGTCCGTTGGGAGAGAAACGAATTGACAAGTTGGGTGATATAGCCGGATATAACGGCGATGGCAGCTACATCCCCGAGTTCCAGCAACCGGGCATACCGACGGTAGTTTCAGAGTATGGCAGCACGACAGCCGACCGTCCGGGAGAGTACGATCCGGGCTGGGGAGACTTGGCAAAGAATAATGCGCAAAATGGCTTTGCCTGGCGTAGCGGACAAGCCATCTGGTGCGCATTCGACCACGGGAGTATAGCCGGAAGTGCTCTTGGGAAAATGGGAATTATCGATTACTTCCGGATTCCCAAACGTGCCTGGTATTGGTACCGCAATGCCTACAAAGGGATTGCTCCGCCGGAGTGGCCAGAGGCAGGAACACCTGCACGCATTGCCCTGACAGCCGATCAAACGAACCAGATAAAGACAGACGGGACAGATGACGTTATGTTGTCGGTAACCATTCTGGATGCAGACGGTAAACCGGTCAACAATTCTCCGGCAGTCAGCCTCAACATCATATCCGGTCCGGGAGAGTTTCCTACCGGTACCTCGATCCTATTTGAAAAAGAGAGTGATATCCGTATTCTCGATGGGAAAGCCGCGATTGAATTCCGGTCGTACTATGCCGGAGAAACCGTGATACGGGCTACCTCGCCGGGGCTCGAGCCTGCCGAGATCACACTCCGGTTCATCGGAAGCACTCCCTATACCGAAGCCTGCAAAGTGAAAGACCGACCTTATACACGTTTTGAGGTTCAGGATAAAACAGATAACCTGCAAACCTTCGGGCCCAATAATCCGACCTTCTGCAGTTCATCGGCCGACGGACACTCGTCCGCATTTGCTGCCGATGGAGATGGAGCCACCTATTGGCAAGCTGCCGGCAACGACCCGGAACGCTCCTGGACATTGGACACAGAGAAAGGTTTGTCCATACGCCACATCCGAATCGCATTTCCGGATACGGACCATTACCAATACAAAGTGGAGGCATCGATGGATAGAGAACACTGGACACTTATTCCGGATCAGACCAACTATAAACAAAACGAGAACATTCGGATGATCCAGGTTGTTCCGGGTATACAGGGACGTTTCATACGTATCAGTTTCATCGGAGAAAAAGCCGCTATCACAGATGTACAGGTGATGGGGACGGTGATCGACTAATAAACAGATTCATTACAAATAGATATGCAACCATTAGCGGAAAGGCTACGGCCAAAGACATTAGATGATTATATCGGTCAGAAACACCTTGTGGGACCGGGTGCTATCTTGCGCAAGATGATTGATGCAGGACGTATCTCTTCATTTATCCTGTGGGGGCCTCCGGGAGTCGGTAAAACAACACTGGCCCAGATAATAGCCAATAAGCTGGAAACCCCTTTTTATACACTGAGTGCCGTAACATCGGGCGTGAAAGACGTGCGCGAAGTGATAGATCGCGCCAAAAGCAACAAATTCTTCACTCAGTCCAGTCCCATCTTGTTTATCGACGAAATACACCGATTCAGCAAATCTCAGCAGGACTCGTTGCTGGGAGCTGTCGAGCACGGGACAGTTACTCTGATAGGTGCCACCACGGAGAACCCGTCTTTTGAGGTAATCCGTCCACTCCTCTCCCGTTGCCAGCTCTATACACTGAAGTCTCTGGAGAAAGAGGACCTGCTTGAATTGCTTCAACGTGCCATCACTACCGATACCGTACTGAAAGAACGTAAAATAGAACTGAAAGAAACCAGTGCCATGCTTCGTTTTTCGGGAGGCGATGCCCGCAAGCTGCTGAATATACTGGAACTCGTAGTAGAGTCGGAAACGGAAGAGACCGTAGTTATCACTGACGATCTGGTAACCGAACGCTTACAGCAGAATCCGCTGGCTTATGATAAAGACGGCGAGATGCATTACGATATTATTTCGGCATTTATCAAATCGATCCGGGGCAGCGATCCCGACGGTGCCATTTACTGGCTGGCACGTATGGTAGAAGGAGGAGAAGACCCGGCATTCATTGCCAGACGTCTGGTCATCTCGGCTTCGGAAGACATTGGCCTGGCCAATCCGAATGCACTGCTATTGGCTAATGCCTGTTTTGACACGTTGATGAAAATAGGCTGGCCGGAAGGAAGAATCCCATTGGCGGAAACCACCATTTATCTGGCAACCAGCCCTAAAAGCAACTCAGCCTACAATGCTATCAACGATGCACTGGCATTGGTGCGCGAAACCGGCAACCTGCCTGTACCTCTGCACCTGCGCAATGCTCCCACCAAACTGATGAAGCAGTTAGGATATGGCCAGGAATATAAATATGCCCATAATTATGAAGGTAATTTCGTAAAACAGCAATTCCTGCCGGACGAAATCAAGAATAAGCAAATATGGCAGCCCCAACACAACCCGGCTGAACAGAAACATGCCGAACGAATGAAACAACTCTGGGGAAATGAAAAGAACTATTAAACATCTGTAATTGTTTTATTAGATAAAGAGTTATTAATTCAGTATTCAAGTACACAAACTTAATACTTAACACCTAATAATTTATGAAGATAGTAGTTTTAGACGGCTATGCCGCCAACCCCGGAGATCTGAACTGGGATGAATTGAGAACTTTAGGTGAGTGTGAAATCTATGATCGCACAGCCCCCGAAGAGGTGCTTACACATGCGAAGGACGCCGAGGCCATCCTTACCAACAAAGCCGTGATCACCGCAGAGCACATGGCCTCTTTGCCTAACCTGAAGTATATCGGCGTAATAGCCACCGGATATAACATTATTGATATTGCGGCAGCCAAAGAACGCGGTATTGTGGTTACCAACATCCCGGCTTACAGCACTCCATCCGTCGGACAGATGGTTTTTGCCCATATCCTGAATATCACTCAGCGAGTGCAACACTATGCAGACGAAGTGCGTGGAGGGCAGTGGACCCGGAATCAGGATTTTTGTTACTGGGATACCCCGCTTATAGAGCTGTTAGGAAAGAAAATCGGTCTTATCGGACTGGGACAGACCGGATATAATACAGCCCGTATCGCAATCGGGTTCGGAATGAAAGTGTGGGCCTATACCTCCAAGTCACGGCTTCAGTTGCCTCCCGAAATCAGAAAAGCGGAACTCGACCAGATTTTCCGTGAATGCGACATCGTCAGTCTGCATTGTCCGTTAACGGAATCAACCCGTGATCTGGTTAATGCCCGTCGCCTTGAACTGATGAAACCAAACGCCATCTTAATCAACACCAGTCGCGGCCCTTTGATCAATGAACAAGACCTGGCAGACGCCCTGAATAATTATAAGATTTATGCTGCCGGATTGGATGTACTCTCCACCGAGCCTCCACGTGCGGACAACCCATTGCTGACTGCCAGAAATTGCTATATCACCCCGCATATAGCCTGGGCTACTTCCGCCGCCCGTGAACGTCTGATGACCATTCTGGTTGACAACCTGAAAGCATACATCGGTGGAAAACCCATAAACAACGTAGCCAAATAAAGTCAGATATCAAAAAAGACAGGAATACTATCGGGATTCAGAATATATCCCGATAGTTTCTTCAACTCTTCTTCCGCATCCATCACTGCACAAGAATAACCGGCAACTGACATCATCGGCCAATCGTGCATCGTATTACCTACCACCAGAATCTCCCGCAAAGAGATTCCCAACCTCGAACATAGAGTCATCAGTCCATTCTTTTTTCCCGCCCTGCTGTCCACCACTGTCAGCAACCGGCCTTCCTGATACAGTTGATATGCCTCCCCCTCCAATCCGGCCGACAACCGAGTAGCTTCCCGGACAGTAGACGCAAGCACGGCATACTTAAAGATTTCCCCTTTCCAAGTATAACGAGTGATCCGGCAACCGGGGAAATCAAGAGCCACAGGATGTTCAACCGGAACACATTCAACGGTATCTTCATAACACAGAAAGCCCCCATCGGCAAAAACCCCTCCCGAAAACAAGTCGAACACATCACCAAGCCGCTTCTTGGCGTGTGCCATCGGCAAGGCAGTACTCAGGTACAGAGGTAAGCGACCGGACATATATTTTAGTGCAGAAACGGTACGCCCGGGAATCCTCCCCTGCACATCTGTCAATGTACCGTCAATATCAAAGAATACAGCCCTGACCTTTTTCCTCTCCGGTATACGCCACAATGCCCCTTCTCCCATCATTCTTCTCAGAGGCGTATCCCGCAGATTGCTGAAAGCAATATAGCAATCGCATACTTTACGGAGACAAGAAGGCTGAAGGAGAGAAGTAGAATCATCGTAGAAATTCCCTGTCCGCACCCCACTTCTCGGGCAGGCATACATCCCCCCTTCCCGGTCAACAAACAGACTCTCTCTGCCTCCGGAACAATTATTCAAACATGCTTTTGCGTTCCGCCGATCATAATCGAACAGATTATCCATCTCGTTAAAAAAGCGGACATCTTCCTCCGAAAGCGGCTTCCGTAAACCTTGCATTGCGTTCACAAACAAGTAAACCGACGGATCCAGCAGCAGCCTCAACCTCCGGATCTGTTCCTTTGCCGAAGGATCACCAACCACTCCCGCACAGACCTCAATACCAGCCGCATGCAGTTTTTCTATTTTAGACGCAAAATCTGTGACATCCGCCATCTCAGGATGGTAGCTCGCCCAGAATTTGATTTTGGTGACATCTGCCCGAGCCTCTTCAACTTCATTCAGAAAACGGGAAACTGAAAAGGACAGGTTGGTCTGACAAGAAACCCCGGCCACATGGGACATGGCAGCCAGACGAATGATACCTTCTCTGTAATACCGATGTATCATCGCTTCTCCATAAGGGATAATCAGAATACGCAACGCCCCATGCTTCCACTGACCGATACGTGAAATAAAACGGTGCAGCGCTTCCCGGTCACCATCCGTATCGGCAGATGCGGATTTCCTGCCAAACGGACAATACGAACATGTATAGTTGCAATATTCCAGACTGCCCCTATAATAGATATTCCGGATAGTACTCAAAGCCCCCATCGTGCAAAGTTGATCAAGGATATATATACTCGGACATCAGTCTCCTTACGGTAGGTGAAACAAAAGACTGGCCGATGTAATCGGAGTAGGCCATTCCTTCTTCCGTAAGAAGCAGAACCCGGTTTTTCTCTTCAATCCACCCCCGGTCTGTAAATTCCCGGAAGAGCGTTCTGTCCGGCTCCTTACCAAAACGTTGTTCATACTCCGCCGTGTCCAGCCCCCGATAATACATCAGGTTCTTTATAATAAACCTTATTTGTACCTCTTCCGCGGAAAGCAAATAACCATTGGTTACCGTCAAAAAATCAGCAGTCCGGATATAACGGTCTATCTCTCCGGCTATGGCTTCCTGCCGCACAGCGTATGGAGTGGCATAATGTAAATCTCCCAGATAGCTCCGTCCCCCGGAACCACAGGACAGCATGGTTTCATCGCCACAGGAGAACTCCAGTTCCACTGTTTTCCGTTTAACAAAGCGACGCATGGAAGTCTGCACAAATCCCTGCTCCACCAACAGTTCACGAGCTGACCTGTAAATAGCATAACACAGGTCATCCGTTGAGCGTACATCGATACGTGTACCCGGCCGGACATAAAGAGGATAAATAAATAATTCGTCGGGGCGATAAGTAAGCGCAGTGGTAAGCGAGTGAATAAAGCTATCCACCGTCTGTCCCTCAATGCCATAAATCAGGTCGAGGTTCAACTGCGGGAAGTCCGCTTCCCGAATATTTTGAAGTGCATCGATCACGGTAGCAAGCACAGGCCTCCTTTTCAGTTTTTTCAACTCCGCATCATTGAAACTCTGTACACCCATGCTCAACCGTTCCACCCCCCTCGTCCGCAATTGCCGCAAAACTTTCTTGTCGGCATACTCCGGTGAAGTTTCGATGGAAGTGAATACCTCCGAAGGACGTACGCCGAACAGCTCGGCTATGCAAAACAGTTCATCCAACTGTTTTTCGTTCAGAATAAGCGGAGTACCTCCCCCAACTGCAAACGAAGTAAATTTCAGATCTTGTGCCGCCACGGACAACTGTTCTGCCTGACGGCGCATCGTACGGAGATATGCCGAGATACGCCCTCCATCACAGCTCTGCTGTGAAAACAGATTGCAATAACCGCACTTATGGGCACAGAAAGGGATATGAAAATATAGACTTGCCTGCCCCCCTGCCAACCGTTCAAAATAAGGGGCAAGAGAGACCGGAGGATTAAAAGTACGGTAAGCCGTCTTATGCGGATAACTGTACATATAGCTGATATATCGTGAAATCTGCTGCTGATCGTTCATTTTCTGAGAATAAAATGTTTATAAGGCACCGTATATACCTTCTCGTGGGAAATGCAGTGATACTCGTAACCGTCCTCACCATAACAGGTGCCATGATCGGACAAAGCAATGACCAATGTATCCGAACGTCTTCTGAAAGCCTCGAACAAGCGGGGCAACTGACTGTCAACGTATCGTAAAGCCGCAGCATGCGACTCTTTGTCGTCTTTCTTCTTACCCTCTACATAATGGCAGTTGGGATAATGGATGGCCGAGAAATTGATATACATGAATACTCTCCGGTCCGCCGGATACTTTTCCAGTTTACCGACAGCAAAGTCCACCTGATTGGCGGCACTGTTCTTATCCGTGCAGCCAAAAGCAGGCAGCCAGTAACTTTTATTGAAATAACCGGGAAATACCCTTCCGATGTCATTCCGTTTACTGAAAAAGCTGACTCCGCCGATACAGATGGTTTCATAACCGATATTGGACAGGCTCTGTACGAATGTAGCTTCTTTAAAAGCATAACTGCCCTCCGGAGGTATGCGCCCCGTGCCGGCCTGAAAAGGGAAAAAAAGCCACTTCCGGCTGCGCAACACATGGGGTTCGGCAGGTGAAGGCAAGAATCCGGCAAAAATGGCGAAATGCGAGGGATAGGTAAAATTGCCGGGAGCATGCCTCTTCTCCCAGCCACTGCCATAGCTATTCAGTACGGGAGTTCCCCCGGAAGCCTCTTCGGCCACACTGACGTCATAGCGCAAGGTGTCGAAACAGAGCATCAGTATGTCATGCGTGCCCACAATTCCATTCATATCTATATCCGGTTTCCGGTCTTGCTTACCGGATGGCAGTTCATCTATTTCCATTGAAAAGTGATTCTATCGTTCTTATCTGATTGGTGTATATCTTATTCTCCGTAAACATATCCTGATAGATATGATCTCCCTGTCCGTTCACCTCTATAATATAAGGTGTATCCGTGTTCCGTGCAATCAGCACATCTATGCCTGCATACCGCAGTCCCAGAGCCCGCGTGGCGGCAATGCTCCGGCAAAAAAGCTCCTCACGGACGGAAGGTGCAAGCGAAAGCTCTCCGAACAGCCTTGCTTTGTTGTTCAGATGAAGATTGGTTATGGCACCTTTGCTACAACGTACCACGACATAGTCGACTTCATCTTCCCTACAGACAACACGCAAGTCATAATTCTCCCCTTCCAGTTTTTCTTTTACCATCCACTCTTCAAGGACAGCTCCGCATCGCATGACTTCTTCTGCCAGCACAGCAATCTCTTTCCGGTTTGTCAACCGGCAGATACGTTTTTCATTACAAGCATGATCTCCCGCCCAACGCATGGTCGTATAAGCCACCCATTCGTCCCGGCGATGATTGTATCTGACAGCCATTACCCCTCCGGCTCCGGAGCCATAGCGAGGTTTAAGAAACCCTCCCCTCTTCTGTCGGTAAAGCAGTTCGGCCAGTTCATCAAAAGTGCGTAGTGCCGCCGAGAACAACGGGGTTGTTTTCAAGCCTGCCCCGGCCAGTTTCTGCTGAGTGCGGACCTTATCCAAAGCACAGAGAATTGCACTCGGCTCGTTCAGAAAATGCACGCCCTCCGGTCTATCCACAGCGGCTAAGCGCCTCAACATCTCCCTGTAATCCCGGCAAAGCGAATTGTATTTCCGGAAGTCCGTTTCCTGAAACACCGGAGGTTCCAGCTTCACAACCGTATCACGATACTCCGGAAGAGTAGCCATCAACTCATCGTATGTGACAAAGCAGGTATCCGCCCCGAGGCTTCTACCCGCTTTGATAAAGTAGTCCGTACGTTTTGAAGTCGAATTACTGACAACACATATCTTCATTCATTTACTCCGTAATCATTGGGAAACTGTAATCATCATCATACTCTTGTGAGTCGGAAACGTCGATCTTCACCGGCAGTGCCTTCTGCAACTCCTTTTTCATCTCGTCACTCAGGTAATTGTATTTCATATTGATAAACTTCAAGTGGCTGATCTTGTCCACATGATCCAGCAACAGTTGTGCTCCCTTGTCTGTCAATACTCCGGCAGAGATATCCATCGTCTCCAGTTGCGGAAGAATATCCGATTCGAGGAACATCTCCACAACAGCATCTTGTTCTTCCGCATCGACAATGCCCAGCCATTTCAGTTTAGGAAAACGGTCTTTGGAGAAGAGAGGCTTGAATACAGCCAGATCACCCTCAAATCCGTAGTCTTCCACTCCTACATAAAGGACCAGCTTTTCAAGGTTAGAGAGGTCGGATCCCAGAATGTCCTCCACCACCGAATCGGGCAGGCCACCACTGATAATCTCAAGTGACTTCAGGTTGGGACGAGGTTTCTTGCCAATGCTCAGATTATTGGTGCCTTTAATCTTGAGATTGTTCAGCAAGGGCATCACGTCCAACACCGGACCTAAATCCACCTGCTCAATCCAGGAGATCTCCTGTTCTTCAGAATCCATGTCTCCCCAGAACAGGCCCTCAAGATGGGCAAACTTTTCCTTATTCGCCACAATGCCGTCGGCAATAGCCGAGCAGTCCTCTCCGTCGTACCCCCAACAGCCGATCGTGATCTGCCTGAGCGACGGCAGCTTTTTATCCTTCAATATCCTATCCATCAAGTTCACGCCTTCTTCTGCCTCGTCATAGCTCAGCGCATACTTTTTAGCTTCCACCTTCATTTCCTTGGCAACCTCTTCCCGGGTTTCCACATATCCTTTCTTCGTCTTCTCCGCCACTAATTTGGCAGCGGCCTTTTCGGCCTCTTCGACCGACGAGAAATTCTTTACTTGTGTTTGTCCGTCTGTTCCCAACTTGCCATAGTTCACAACAACATCGGTTCCCCGAACATCGATGCTCCAGAACTTCTGAGACTTAAAGTCTTGAAATACAAATACTCGTTTCATAGTATGTCTGTTTAATTACTGATAAAAACAATGCTTATCCGCCTTCGTTTGTCAAGAGCAGATAAGCATCGCTACAAAAGTAATAAAATTCCGATATCCTGTACTTCTATCTGATAAAAATCTTAGTAGGCATGTCCGCCTTCGTCCATTTCCTTTGCATCGATCTTACGATTGTCGATGCTGCGCCAGGCGTAGAAGATGTAGGCGATGACAAACGGAACCAAGATAGAAACGTAAGCCATGGTTTTCAGCGTAAACTGGCTGGAACAACTGTTGGCAAGGGTGAGAGAGCTTTGTATATCCGTGTAAGACGGATAATAAGCTGTATTGTTATATCCGGCAGTAAGCAACAGTGCCAGGACGGTGAGTACCGTACCAATGCCGGCAAACCAGATCCCTTTATCGAATGTCTTCTTCAACATTGTTTTGCCAATGCCGAACAGCACCAGCACAACCCCTGCAAGGAATATAATCAGCACTACCGGCATTTCGATAAAGTTATTGAAATACTTATAAGGTTCCATATAGATCTCCTTTGTTTCCGGATTGACAGCATATCCGTCGGCCAGCAAAGTGCGGATCACAAAAGTTAGGAAGAACACCAGAAACAGAGCTGTATTCGCAATCAACGAACGACGGCACTTGCCGACGAGTTCCTTATCGGCTATGTTATTGATGAAATAGAGAGCTCCCAGGATGCGTGCCAGAAAAAACACGGCCAGTCCCAGAATCACATTCCAGATATTGGTCAGCGCATCGAGCCCATGCCAGCCGTTGCCCCAATGGCTGATGACAGGCATAATCTCGTTCACCATATTGCCCTTATTGATATAAAAATCGGACCCTGTGAAGAAGGTAGCTACCGCACCTCCCAAGAGCAGAGGGCCGACCACACCGTTGATCACCAGAAAAGTACGGTAAGTCTTCTTCCCGAGCAGGTTGCCCGCTTTGCTCTGAAATTCGTAGCTGACAGCCTGCAATACGAAGCTGAAAAGAATGATCATCCAAAGCCAATAGGCGCCACCGAAACTGGTACTGTAGAACAGAGGAAATGAAGCAAAAAACGCGCCACCGAAAGTGACCAGTGTGGTAAACGTAAATTCCCACTTACGCCCGGTGGAATTTACCATCATCTTGCGATGCTCCTCCGTTTTACCCAAACAAAACAGCAGAGAGTTGCCACCCTGCACAAACAGCAAGAATACGAGTATAGCCCCGAGCAGTGAGACTACCAGCCACCAATATTGTTGTAGAAAAATGTATGTACCCATAGTTTAAATGATTAATGGTTCGTGATTAATGATTAGCCGCCGGTCCCTTCTTGATCTCCCGGACCATGATGCCGATTTCCGCAATCAGCATTACCGTAAACAGAATAAGGAATATGAAGAATGTGGCCTGTACAGAGCCTACATCCAGCTTTGAGATGGCTGCCGACGTGGGCAGCATGTCCCGTATCGCCCAAGGCTGGCGACCACATTCGGCCACTACCCATCCTGCCTGTCCGGCAATGTAAGCAAACGGAATGGTCCATAGTCCGATGTATTGCATCCATCGCATTTGCGACAGGTCTTTCTTATAGACAAAGAAGAGAATCGCAATGAAGAACAGGATAAAGTATCCACCCAAGATCACCATCACGCGGAAGGCATAAAAGTTGAGCGGCACATTGGGAACCAATTGGTTCACATCCTTAATATAACCATAACCAAAATAGGCAACATTCTCTTTCAGCGTGGCGGATGCCTGCTGCATAGCAGCCTCGTCACCGTCTTTTTTAGCCGCACGATAGGTGCCCAATGCAGTAATCGCTTTTTTACCCCGTTCTATTTTCTCGGCAGCCGAAAGCGCTTTCGTGCCGTCTTTCAGTTCGTATCCCCCCTCAATGATATTTTTGATGCCCGGCACAAAAGCATCTGCTTTACGCTCGGCCAGGAAGGAGAGCATCTTTGGAATCTCTATACGGAACAAAAACGGATTCTGACCGTCGTCATAAGTCTTCTTATCAGGATTCAGCACCCCGACAGCTACCAGCCCGGCTCCGTTCTGTCCTTCGTAATATCCTTCTACCGCTGCCAGTTTCATCGGCTGTGTTTGCGCAACGGCATAACCGGAACCATCGCCGGTCCACACCGTCAGCACCGAAGCTACCAACCCGAAGATGGCACCAATCTTAATGCTGGCTATGGCAAACTCCTTGTCTCTCTTCTTCAGCAAGAACCAGCAACTGATGCCTATCACGAAAACAGCTCCCAGCACCCAACTCGAGAGCACCGTGTGGCAAAATTTATTAACGGCGACAGGCGAAAAGGCAACTGCCATGAAATCGACCATCTCGTTGCGCACTGTATCGGGATTGAACTCCATACCTACCGGATGCTGCATCCAGGCATTGGCTACCAGAATCCACCAGGCGGAGATCGTAGCTCCCAGTCCTGTGAGCCAGGTAGAAGTCAGGTGGAAACCTTTGCTGACCTTATCCCACCCGAAAAACATGACGGCAATAAACGTGGCCTCCATAAAGAAAGCCAAAATGCCCTCGATGGCAAGCGGCGCGCCAAAAATATCACCTACAAACCAGGAATAGTTACTCCAGTTGGTTCCGAACTCAAACTCAAGGATCAGTCCCGTGGCTACACCTACGGCAAAGTTGATACCGAAAATCTTCATCCAAAACTTGGCTGTCCGTTTCCAGAACTCATTGCCTGTTTTATAATAAAGGGTTTCCATGATACCCATAACGACTGCCAAGCCGAGAGTGAGCGGCACAAAAATCCAATGGTACATGGCTGTCAGAGCAAATTGGGCTCTCGACCAGTCAATAAGTGAAGTGTCAATACTTTCAATCATATCATTAGTAGTTAGAGTTAAACTTCAGCCGTTTATTGCCCGCGTTGTATCAGTTCGCCTGCAACGTATTCTTCCTTGTCCTTGTCGGTAGGCTGGCTGCTCAGAAAGTTAGGAAAGAAAAAGAGGCGGAGAATGAAGAACATGATGAAGAGTTTCACCAGTATAATCAGCCACAGGGTGCGGCCCAGAGTCATGCTTCGAAAACCTTCGACATAGAAGTTCCAGATATGGAGCAGTGTATTCTTCATAATACAGGGTAATTTTATAACATATCAAAATTAGTGTCTATACAAATAATAACAAAGATAATCTTAAAAATGTTGATGAAACAAGCAAAATAAACGGTTCTTACTCACCACAGAGGACACAGAACGACACAGAATCGAATCTAAGTTTCTGATTATTACAAAGATAGTCAGGCAGCCACTCTGATAAATCATAGGAATGGGATTGCCCACATTGGCACGGTCATCGTTCAGCGAAGTGGAGGGCACTTCGATTCCTTCCATCTCCCGTAAACCGAAATTGGTCTTCTGCAGCATTTCCACCAGGAAAGCAGGGGTTCCGCCGGTGAACCAATAGTCGCCAAACGAGTTTATCGTACTCGTCGATAAGCAGTTTTTCGAAACTTTGTATCCCTATCGGGAGTTTCCGCAACGGAATGGTTACGGGTGTATTCATGACTCTATTGTGTTTTTAGATACGTGCAAAGATAACATTTTACGACGGATACCCATCCGGGCACCCCCTCACCGACAGCCGGGCTACATCCCACCGACAGCCGGGCTACACCCCACCGACAGCCGGGCTACACCCCACCGACAGCCGGGCTACACCCCACCGACAGCCGGGCTACACCTCACCGACAGCCGGGCTACACCTCACCGACAGTCAGGGACCAGATCTCTGACAGCCGGAGGCCCTTATTTTCCGATCGCCACTTCTTCCGGACACTCCAAGCAAGTGAGGTAGACAAGAGATAGATCTGCAATCCTCCCGCCAATGCCTCGTACCGATAGGGATATGCCCGATACAGCATTGCCTGTCGATCCGCGTTTCGTCCATCCTTATCCGCCGGTCTGTCCGGAAGCCAAACAAAGATTGTATGTTCTCCCCAACAACGGCAGTGGTGGCAGCAATGGCGGCGGCAACAGGAACAAGCACGGAGGTTTCGCTTTTACTCTTTTCTGTTGTTTCTGTTGTTGTATTGTATTGTTCTGTATTGTTCTGTATTGTATTGTAGGTTTTTCTGGGTTTTTCTTCCTCAGCCACAGCAAGTTGCAAAGGTTCTTCCGCAACAGGTTCCGTAACCTCTTCCATCACTTCCGGAATCACATTATGCACAGTACGAGCCACCTTTGGCGGACGTCCTCCTTTCGCTCCATTACGACGGCTGTTTGCACATCTCCGGTCCATAGGTTCCATCACTCGGTCCAGATAAAAAGAATGAAACTCCGGCTCCTCTCCTTCACCAAAATCAAAAAGCCCGAAGTTGAGCAGCACATCTCTGAACAACTCAACAGTACCGTTATTGCAACGCGCCAACTGGCTCAATAAGGAAGGTCTGTAACACGTCGTATAGGCAGGCTGATGACGCAAGTAGATCAGAATTGCCATATAGGCTCCCACTCCTCCCGGTCCGAGAGCTTCTATCAAGTCTCCCACTTCCCGTGTGTTCAGGAAATCTTTCTCAAGAATAAAAAATTGTTTTCTTTCCATTTGTTTTTGAGTTTAATTCACCACGGAGGACACAGAGAACACAGAGAGTATCTTTCTCTTAAACATCTTAATAAACAAGAGATTAAAACTCTGTGTCCTCCGTGTACTCTGTGGTGAATCGTATTCATTTCTATACAGTTCATCGTTCTAAACGTTCCGGCTTACAAAAGTAAATATTTACCTTTTAAGAAGTGTGACCTGACAGGTCACACTTCTATCAAAGTTCCTGAAACACACCTCCTTTTTACCTGTGAGGGCAGTTACCGGTCACCGGGACATTTCCCACTCAGGAAATCTTAAAAAAGATTCTCTGTGGAACTCTGTGTCACTCCGTGGTAAACTTCATTCATCGATTATAGTTCATCTTTTATCGTTAAAACCTCCGCTCCCGTCTATCGCTTTTGCGCCTCTTTCTTATACGCTGTACCTTTGTTTCAGTAAAATCAAAGAACCAAGCGTATGACAAACGTAAAAAGAATCACCCTGATAGCCCTCTGCCTGGCAGCCACCCTGCCCGAAGGCGGATTGTGGGCGCAACAAACCGGAACCTCCGGGCAAATGCAGGCCAGCGACTCGGTGGCAATACCTGCCCGGTGGGACCTGCAAAGCTGCATCGATTATGCTTTGCAGCAAAACATCAGCATCCGTCGCAACAGAATCAACGCACAAAGCACACAGGTGGACGTGAAGACAGCCAAAGCGGCCCTCTTCCCCAGCCTTTCATTCTCCAGCAGCCAGAATCTGGTGAACCGCCCCTATCAAGAGTCGAGCAGCATCATCAGCGGATCGGAAGTGCTGAAGAGCAGCAACAAGACAACCTACAACGGAAACTACGGGCTGAATGCACAATGGACCGTATACAACGGCAGCAAACGCCTGAAGACCATCGAGCAGGAAAAACTCAACAACCGGGTGGCGGACCTCGACGTGGCTACTTCGGAGAATGACATCCGGCAGTCCATCGCCCAGACCTACATACAAATACTGTATGCGGCCGAGTCGGTGAAGGTGAACGAAAACACCCTGCAAGTATCCGAAGCCCAGCGGGACCGCGGCAAGCAACTGCTGGATGCGGGAAGCATCGCCCGGAGCGACTATGCCCAACTGGAAGCACAAGTCAGCACCGACCGCTATCAACTGGTCACGGCACAGGCCACGCTTCAGGATTATAAACTGCAACTGAAACAACTGCTCGAACTGGACGGCGAACAGGAGATGCAGATATATCTGCCTGTGCTGGGTGACGAAAATGTACTGTCGCCCCTGCCCACCAAAGCAGACGTGTTTCAGGCTGCCGTGGCCCTACGGCCGGAGATCGAGGCAAGCAAACTCAGTGTGGAGGCTTCGGAACTGGGCATCGGAATAGCCCGGTCGGGATATCTGCCCAGCGTCAGCCTGACAGCCGGAATAGGGACAAACCATACGAGCGGAAGCGACTTCACCTTCGGGGAACAGGTGAAAAACGGATGGAATAACTCCATCGGACTCAGCATCAGCGTACCTATCTTCAACAACCGGCAGACGAAAAGCGCCGTAGAAAAGGCCAAACTTCAGTATCAGACCAGCCAACTGACGCTGCTCGATGAACAGAAAACTCTGTATAAGACCATCGAAGGGTTGTGGCTCGATGCCAACAGCGCACAACAACGCTATGCGGCAGCTGTAGAAAAGTTGCGCAGCACGCAGACCAGCTATGAACTGATCAGCGAACAGTTTAATGCCGGCATGAAGAATACGGTAGAACTGCTTACGGAGAAGAACAATCTGCTGCAAGCACAGCAGGAGTTGCTACAGTCCAAATATATGGCCATTCTGAACACTCAACTGCTGAAGTTCTATCAGGGAGACGAGTTGACAGGACTCACCGCAGAGAACAAAAACATTTAATACGTATAAACGATATGAATAAAAAAAAGATCATCCTTATCGCCGCAGGCATCGTCGTACTGGCAGGCGGAGGGCTTTGGCTCTTCGGAAGCCCGACGGCCAAGCACAAAGTGACCTATACCACGGCGACCGTGAGCAAAGGCGAGATATCCGAATCGGTGACCGCCACAGGAACCATCGAACCGGTAACGGAAGTGGAAGTCGGTACACAGGTATCCGGAATCATCGACAAAATCTATGTGGACTATAATGCGGCAGTGACCAAAGGACAGCTGATTGCCGAGATGGACCGCGTGACGTTGCAGAGTGAACTCGCTTCACAACGCGCCACTTACAATGGAGCGAAAGCGGAATACGAATATCAGAAGAAGAACTATGAACGCAGCCGGGGACTGCACGAAAAGGCGCTGATCAGCGATACCGACTACGAGCAGTCGCTCTACAACTATGAAAAGGCAAAAAGCTCGTTCGAGAGCAGCCAGGCTTCGTTGGCCAAAGCGGAACGCAACCTGTCGTATGCCACCATCACTTCACCGATCGACGGCGTGGTCATCAGCCGCGATGTGGAAGAAGGACAGACCGTAGCTTCGGGATTTGAAACACCGACCCTATTCACCATTGCCGCCGACCTGACTCAGATGCAGGTTGTGGCCGATGTGGATGAAGCCGACATAGGCGGTGTGGAAGAAGGACAACGGGCTACATTCACCGTAGATGCCTACCCGAACGACGTATTCGAAGGAACGGTCACGCAAATCCGACTGGGAGACGCAAGCAGCACCAGCACGAGCAGTACGTCGACCACCGTAGTCACTTACGAAGTAGTGATCTCCGCCCACAATCCGGACTTGAAGTTGAAACCCCGCCTGACAGCCAATGTCACCATTTATACCCTGGACCGCAAAGACGTGCTCTCCGTGCCCGCACGCGCACTGCGCTTCACCCCGGAAAAGCCGCTGATAAGCGACAAGGATGTGGTAAAAGACTGTGAGGGCGAACATAAACTGTGGACACGTGAAGGAAATACATTCACGGCACATCCCGTACAGACAGGTATCACCAACGGTATCAATACCGAAATCACCGGAGGAGCCTCCGAAGGAATGGTAGTAGTGACCGAAGCAACCATCGGAAGCATGCCCGGTGGAAACGTAGCACCCGAAGCCGGACCGGACGGTGGCGGAGAGCAAAGCCCGTTCATGCCAAGCCACCCGGGCAGTAAGAAGAAAGGAAAATAAGTATGAGCAAAACAGTCATCGAACTTCAGAACATCAAACGCAACTTCCGGGTGGGAGACGAAACGGTACATGCGCTGCGCGGAGTTTCGTTCACCATCACCGAAGGGGAGTTTGTCACCATCATGGGTACTTCCGGTTCGGGAAAGTCGACGTTGCTAAACACGTTGGGTTGCCTCGACACACCCACCAGTGGAGAATATCTGCTGGACGGTATCTCGGTGCGTACCATGAGCAAGCCGCAACGCGCCGTATTGCGCAACCGCAAGATAGGCTTTGTCTTTCAGAGCTACAACCTGCTGCCGAAAACGACCGCCGTGGAGAATGTGGAGCTCCCGCTGATGTACAACTCGGGAGTCAGCGCCTCCGAACGGCGCCGGCGGGCCATCGAAGCCCTCCGCGCGGTAGGGTTGGGCGACCGGTTGGAACATAAATCCAACCAAATGTCCGGCGGACAAATGCAGCGTGTAGCCATCGCCCGCGCGTTGGTCAACAATCCGGCAGTCATCCTCGCGGATGAAGCGACGGGTAACCTCGATACACGCACCTCTTTCGAGATTCTGGTGCTGTTTCAGAAACTGCATGCCGAGGGGCGTACCATCATCTTTGTGACGCACAACCCGGAAATAGCCCAATACAGCAGCCGCAACATTGTGCTGCGCGATGGGCAGGTCAAGGATGATAGTGTCAACCCGGACATTCTTTCGGCAGCCGAGGCACTGGCCGCACTGCCTGTGCAGGAAGAATAATACAGTTTAGAAACGAATACGATTCACCACAGAGGACACAGAGGACACAGAGAATATATTTCTCTTAAACATCCTGATAAACAAAATATTAAAACTCTGTGTCCTCTGTGTCCTCTGTGGTGAATAATACTCAAAAACCTTACCATTATGAATGGAACCAATTTATTTAAAATAGCCCTGCGTGCCCTGAACAACAACAAGCTGCGCGCATTCCTTACGATGCTTGGAATCATTATCGGTGTGGCATCTGTCATCACCATGCTCGCCATCGGACAGGGATCAAAGAAAAGCATTCAGGCACAAATCTCCGAAATGGGCTCCAATATGATCATGATCCATCCGGGAGCAGATATGCGCGGAGGAGTCCGTCAGGACCCCAGTGCCATGCAGACACTGAAACTGACCGACTACGAATCATTGCGGGACGAAACCAGTTTTTTAGCTGCCGTCAGCCCGAATGTTTCCAGCTCCGGTCAACTGATAGCCGGTAACAATAACTATCCGTCATCCGTCAGTGGCGTGGGTACGGACTATCTGGAGATACGCCAGCTCTCGGTCGACAACGGCGAGATGTTCAGCGAAGCCGATATCCAGTCCAGCGCCAAGGTGTGCGTGATAGGAAAAACCATTGTAGACAATCTTTTCCCCGGTGGAGAAGACCCCGTGGGACGCATTGTCCGGTTCAATAAAATCCCGTTCCGCGTAGTGGGCGTACTGAAGTCCAAAGGCTACAACTCCATGGGTATGGACCAGGATGACATCGTATTGGCCCCCTACACCACCGTGATGAAGCGCCTGCTGGCACAGACCTATCTGCAAGGCATTTACGCTTCTGCCCTCACCGAGGATATGACGGACAATGCCACGGAAGAAATCACAGAACTCCTCCGCCGCAATCATAAACTCAAGGAAGGGGACGATGATGACTTCACCATCCGCAGCCAGCAGGAACTGAGCAGCATGCTCAACTCCACCACCGACCTGATGACCACCCTGCTTGCCTGCATCGCCGGCATCTCGCTTGTGGTAGGCGGAATCGGAATCATGAACATCATGTACGTCAGCGTCACCGAACGTACCCGGGAAATCGGCCTGCGCATGTCAGTCGGTGCACGGGGAATCGACATCCTGAGCCAATTCCTGATAGAAGCCATCCTGATCAGTATCACCGGCGGCCTTATCGGAGTAATCATCGGGTGTGGTGCCAGCTGGCTCGTGAAAAGCGTTGCCCATTGGCCCATCTTCATCCAGCCCTGGAGTGTATTCCTGTCGTTTGCTGTGTGCACCGTCACCGGGGTCTTCTTCGGATGGTATCCGGCCAAGAAAGCAGCCGACCTCGACCCGATCGAGGCAATCCGATACGAGTAATCTATCACAGAGGACACTGAGAACGTAAAGTAAAAAAAGTATAAAGAACGACGAAAGCCCGATATTCTATCAGTAAAGCCTATGATGCTGATTGCTTTCATTGCCTATTATATATTCTTTATACATTATATATAGTAAACTCTGTGTCCTCTGTGGTGATCCCCGTTTATCGTTCATTGTTCAAAACGTCCCAAACGTAAACTAAAATTAGTATCTTTGTCCCCATGAAACAGTCTCTGACATCAGCCCGCCGCCCTCTGGAAATACTGATACATATTATCAGCTGGGGGATCGTGTTCGGTTTCCCTTTCTTCTTTATCGATCGTGCGGGAAACAGCATCAATTGGAGTGCCTATCTGCGCCACTCTGCCGTACCCATCTCCTTTGTCACCGTATTCTATCTGAACTACTTCCTGCTGGTCCCCTTCCTCTTGTTCCGGGAACAGAAGAACAAGTACATCATCTATAACATCCTGCTGGTCTGCATAATCGGCCTCCTGCTGCACATCTGGCAAAGCCTGAATGCCCCGATCCCCCCCATAAAGAAACCTCACATGCCTCCCGGATGGATCTTCTTTGTACGGGACATCCTGAGCCTTATCTTCACCATCGGCCTGAGTGCCGCCATCCGCATGAGCGCCCGCTGGGGAGAAGCCGAAGCCGCCCGCCGCGAAGCGGAAAAAAGCCGCACCGAAGCCGAACTGAAAAACCTGCGCAATCAGCTCAACCCGCACTTCCTGCTCAATACGCTGAACAACATCTACGCACTGATTGCCTTCGACAGCGACAAAGCGCAGCAGGCTGTACAGGAGCTCAGCAAGCTGCTCCGCTATGTGCTTTATGACAACCAGCAGAACTACGTCCCCCTCTGCAAAGAGGTCGACTTTATCCGCAACTACATCGAACTAATGCGTATCCGCCTCTCTGGAAACGTAGAGGTCATTACGCAACTCGACATACAACCGGACAGCCAGACGAAGATCGCCCCGCTGATCTTCATCTCCCTTATTGAGAACGCCTTTAAACACGGCATCTCCCCTACCGAACCGAGCTTCATCCACATCCTTATCTCTGAGAATAAAGAAGAGATCCGGTGTGAAATACGCAACAGCTGCCATCCCAAAACCAATATGGATAAAAGCGGATCGGGCATCGGCCTCGAACAGGTGAGCAAGCGCCTCGAACTGTCTTACCCCGGACGCTACCGATGGGACAAAGCCATCTCTGAAGATGGCAAAGAATATATATCGAAATTATTAATATTTAATCATCCACAGCCGTGAAACTACATTGCGCCATAGTAGACGACGAGCCTCTGGCACTCAGCCTGCTGGAGAGTTACGTCAACAAAACCCCTTTCCTTGAACTGGCAGGAAAGTATTCCAGCGCTGTACAAGCCATGAAAGAACTTCCGGGACATCAGATTGACCTGCTGTTTTTGGATATCCAGATGCCGGAGCTTAACGGCCTGGAATTCTCTAAAATGGTAGATGCCCGTACCCGTATTGTCTTTACCACCGCCTTCGGTCAATACGCCATCGACGGATACCGGGTCAACGCACTGGACTACCTGCTCAAGCCCATCTCGTATGTCGACTTCCTGCAGGCGGCCAACAAGGCATTGCAGTGGTTCGAACTCGTTCAGAAACCCGAGGAAATAGACAGTATTTTCGTGAAGAGCGACTACAAACTGGTACAGGTAGAGCTCAAAAAGATATTGTACATAGAAGGTCTGAAGGACTATATCAAAATCTATACCGAAGATGCTCCCAAGCCCATCCTATCACTTATGAGTATGAAGTCCATGGAAGAGCTGCTTCCCCCCACCCGCTTTATGCGTGTACACCGCTCTTTCATTATCCAGAAGGACAAAATACGCATCATCGACCGCGGCCGCATCGTATTCGATAAGACCTACATCCCCGTCAGCGATAGCTACAAACAAGCTTTCCAAGCTTTCCTTGACGAACGAAGTTGAAAGGATTTGCAGCTGATTTATCGGTAAAATGTGAGCATTTGTCGATTATTATTTATATATAAACAAAAAAATCTCTATCTTTGTAACAAACAGAACGGAAGTTGTGAAACTTCCAAGAATAGAATAGTTTAGTTAAGTCTAGTTTAGTTTTTGTGTTGAAGGGCTTCTACCTCAGAGGAGGATTTAGAAGCCCTTTCTATCAATTGATTATCAATTACTTATAAACAAAATCAAACTATATTCATTTTCATTAGTACCTGTATTAGAGAGTTAAAAACGTCACTTTTGACGCTATTTTATTGCCGTTTTATTGCCGTTACATTGCCGTTACATTGCCGTGGCAATAAAACAAAAACAAAAACAATCTAATTACAAAGAAATTATGGCTAATCTATTCATAACTATAGTGCCGACAAAAAAAATGTTGAACGGCAAACACAAAGTACGGATTGCCGTATCCCACAACTTAGCAACCAGATATATACCAACTAACATCATAATAGATGCTGAGAATGAATTCAAAAACGGAAAAGTAGTAAAAAGACCTGATAAGGACATATTAAATGCACGATTAAAGAAAATATACGATATGTATTATGAACGTTGCATGAAAATAGAATATGCCAATACGTTAACTTGCACACAATTGATCAAAATGATCACCAAACCTATTACCGGCGAACGTAACCGCAAATTTGAAGATATAGTTGAAGAGTTCTTATCACAAATAGACGAGGAAGACCGGACAAAAACATACAAGCTCTACAAGTTAGCAGCAAATCGTTTTCTACAGTTTACTGGACCAAACTCTCTAATGGAACATATTACTCCAGTTCGGATCAATAACTATCTCAATAGTTTGAAAAGAGAAAAACTGTCAGGAACAACTATCAATATCTACACAACTCTTTTAAAGGTCATGATCAACTACGCAATCAAAATGAGGTATGTAGAATACAAAGTAGATCCTTTCGTTACCGCTAAGATACCATCTTCCCGGAAGAGAGATACATATATCACGGTCGAACAGCTAAAAAAGATCAGAGACATGGAGCCAAGAAAATACAACGAATCTGTCGTACGCGATATCTTCATGCTCACATACTATCTCGCAGGCATGAACCTCGTTGATATGCTCGCTTACGACTTTCGTACAGATGAAATAAGCTATGTGAGAACTAAGACCAGAAACACAAAAGACGGGGATCATATTACATCATTCACAATCCCAGAAGAAGCCAAACCTATCATCAAAAAATACATGAATAAGAATACAGGTCGAATAGTGTTCGGAAAGTACAAAACCTATGTATCATGCTATAATACACTTACACGGAAACTGGATACGCTAAAAAAGATTGCCGATATCAAACATGACTTCACATTATATTCAGCACGAAAAAGTTTCGTCCAGCATGGATTTGATCTTGGTATCCCACTCAGTACTTTAGAGTACTGCATCGGACAATCAATGAAAGAAGACAGACCGATCTTCAATTACGTTACAATCATGAAAAAACACGCAGACAAAGCTATTAGGGAAATATTAGATAATCTAAAATAATACTGTATATTTGTAGAATCAAAATAATACGGACATAATTCGAATTATTTTGGTTTGACTTTAGTGAGGGGGTGGTTCTCCCCACTTTTTTTATGCCGGTACCGAACTTATTTCTAATTAGTCAGTAATGCATGATATACAGCCTCTACAGTGTAGTTGAGTGTGCGTTGTTGAGCGTGGAGAGTTGTATAAGGGGCTGACTAAAAAGCCAGCTCCTTATTTTTTAACTTGCAGTCTGTAAATCCACAAAAATATCATTCAATAAACCAGAAATCATTACTTTTCCTATTAGGAAATAATGATGATTCACGTCTTCTACTTTTAAACCGTACTATTGGAGCATTCTAATAAACCAGTCTCTGGGTTGTGATGCAGAATTTTCACAATCTTGGTCTACTGCGCAAATGTTTCTGAATGATTCATGAGCATTGGCTTTCTTCATTATTTCAACTTTTTCAAGTTCTCCATCAATTTTATCTTTTCTACTAGAATCACTCAAATTTTCATTAATTTTATTTGCTAAATCCTCTAATTTATGACACGTCACATACAAAGCATAACAGCCAAAATCACGATCAAGTGTAGGAATAAAATCAATAGCATCTGAAATTTCGAGTTCGTAATTAGAAATGACTTCATCATTAAATGAAATCCCTGTTTCTTCTGAAAGTTCTCTTTTAGCTCCATCAATTGGATTTTCGTTGAAATTTAGCCCTCCTCCAGGAAAAACATATTGACCTGAATAATGAAGAATTTCACCATTACTTACATTATTCCATCGTTGAAATTTTTTAGCTATTATAACATCATCTCCTCTTGATATAACAGTATAAACAAATGATCTCATGCTATTCATATTTAATTCCTACTCTTTTCTCGGCTTTTCGGAACCCGCCTATAAATTAACTATCTCTGTAAGCTTACGTTGCAAAGATATAGGGATAGAGAACCAAGAACAATTATAAATTTTAGATAAGGGAATCAGTTTTTCGGGTACAGAAAGATTTCTCTTAAATGGAAAAGCCTCGACTCCTAAGAATCGAGGCCAGCAACTACCATTCCCACAAATTATAACTCACCCCGACTCCAACATAGGCAGCTTATTTAACTGCCTTAACTATAGAATTAACGATGAGACGGCCAACGTCGCAATAGCTCGTTAGGGTACTTCTGATTATATTCTAATATCAACATATCATACAACCCTTGCTTTTCTTCAAATCCTGTACTTGCTATTAAATCTTTATTACCGAAAAAATCATGAGGATTGCCCCCTGTTGTCTCATCTAAATTGCCCCTGTTGCCTCAGTTAAATTGACCCCATGTGTCTCAGCCCAACTGACCCCCTAAAATAAATTTCAAGTATTGCTTGCGGATTGTCCGAGTATTGGTATTTTGTCTAAAAATATCCAAAACTTCATTATGGGCAATAAAAAAATAACGATGCAAAAGTTACGTCAAGTATTACGTTTTTACTCTCAGGGTAAAGGCACCAAAACCATCAGCAGTATTGTGGGCATCTCCCGCAATACCGTCAAGAAGTACTTACAAATTTTCCATACTCTTGATATGGATTTTGAGGATGTGGTCAGTCTTGAAGACTCCCGCCTGAGCGAGCTGTTCTCCTTGGAGCCCAAACCTGTCGTCCACGATTCTCGGTATGCCGTCCTGGAACCTCTTCTGCCTTCTTACTGCAAGCGTTTACGTCATAAGGGCATGAGCCGCCGCAAACTGTACAAGGAGTACATCTCCGAGTATCCTGACGGCTATAGTCTTGCCAGCTTTGACCGTTTCATCCAACGGTATGTAGGCATGTCCAACCCTGTGATGCACCTGGAACACAAGGCAGGGGACAAACTCTTCATTGATTTTGCGGGTGACAAGCTTTCCATTGTGGATGTGGAGAGCGGTGAGACCATCCCTGTTGAAGTCTTCGTGGCCATCCTTCCATGCAGCCAGCTGACTTATGTCGAAGCCGTCATGAGCCAGAAAAAGGAAGACCTAGTAACAGTCTGTGAGGATGCGCTGCATTACTTCGGCGGAACTCCTCTGGCCATCGTGCCCGACAACCTGAAGGCCGCCGTGACCAAAAGCAGCCGTTATGAAGCCACCTTGAACGATGATTTCGCCTCCTTCGCTGAACATTACGGCTGTACCGTCATGCCCGCCAGGGCCTACAAACCGCGCGACAAGGCTCTGGTTGAAGGCGCCGTCAAACTTATCTACGGCAGCATTTACCCTTATCTGGAAGGACGTGTGTTCCATGACCTTCCGACCTTGAATGCGGCCATCCGTGTAGTCCTGGAAATACACAACAGCACACCTTTTGTCGGACGTAATTACAGCCGCAGGGAGCAGTTCGAGGAGATTGAACGCCCGGTGCTGGGGAAACTCAATCCGATACGTTATGAACTCAGGAAGTCTGTTGTGCTGACCGTCATGAAGAACGGGCATATACGGTTGAGCCAGGATGCCCATTATTACAGCGTTCCCTGCCAGTATATCGGCAAGAAGGTAAAAGTAATCTATACTTCTACAGAAGTGGACATATACAGCAACTATACCTGTATCGCCTCGCATAAACGTTCCTATGCCCGTTTTAAGTACACCACGGTAGATGAGCACAGGCCTGCACACCACCGTTATAGTGGCGACTGGAATCCGGAAAAGTTCATCAGCGAAGCTGCCGCCATACATAAGGATGTGGCGGATTATATCACCAAGGTGCTGGAACATAAGACCTATCCGGAACAGGCTTACAAGTCCTGCGCCGGCATCCTGAGCTTTGCCCGGCGAGTAGGCGCCAAAAGGCTGATAAACGCCTGCCGTTGGGCCGATTCCTATGGTCTGTACAACTATCCCGCCATTGAAAAGATACTGAACAACCGGCAGGATGAACTGCCCCTGCCCGAAGATGATGCAAGCCTGCAGGGGATGCCCGTACATGAAAACATACGTGGAAAAGAATATTTTAACTGATAACTTCTTAAACTCATCAAAATTATGGAAATGAACAAGGAAACATTGGAAAAGATGCAGCAAATGCGTCTGCAAGGCATGTATTATGCCTTTAAAACGAGTCTTGAAACCCTGCGGATGGAAAGTATGACCATCGACCAGTTCGTTTCGTGGCTGGTAAGCAGCGAGTGGGACGACCGTCGCAACAGGGCAGTGGAGCGTGCGGTAAAGTCGGCGAACTTCCGTTACAAGGCAAATGTGGAGGAAATAGACTTCTCCATAGAACGTGGCATGGACCGGAACCAGATACTCCGGCTTGCCGAACTGGGCTTTGTGAAAGAACACAAGGACCTGTTTGTTACCGGAAGCACAGGCACAGGGAAAAGCTATCTGGCTACAGCCCTGGGCTATCAGGCATGTCAGAAAGGCTTCAAGGTGCAGTATGTCAGTACGGCACGCCTGATGGGGCAACTTAAAGCGGCAAAAGCCAAAGGAACCATCCTGCTGGAACTCAAAAAGATAGAGCGTATGGATGTACTTATACTGGATGACTTCGGCATACAGCCTTTTGACGCACAGACAAGGGAGCTGCTGCTGGACATCATAGAAGACAGGCATGGTAAAAAAACTACAATCATAACCTCACAGATACCGGTGAAAGACTGGTATGACATTATAGGGGAAAAGACCATAGCCGATGCTGTTTTGGACAGAATTGTTCATCAGACTGTCAGGGTTGAACTCACGGGAGACTCTCTCAGAAAGAAGAATATTAAAAAAGAATCGGTATATTTGTAAGAAATCATTTATGTATAACAAACTGTAATGAAGGACATGAATACAAAGGACTGTCACATGCGTGCTGTGAAACTTGGGTGGGAGAACTAAAGGGGAGCAATATACGTGAGACACTGGGGATCAGTTTGATGAGATTTTCCAATAATACTTGAAACATATATTTATGTTTTTATTTCAATAATATAAATACTTATAAAGTAAAAGTGAATTTCCAGTAAATGCTATTCTCTATATGCAAATAGTCATTATTTGCATATATTTGCGGAATAAATAACGGATAAAATGGATAAAGTGGTTTACGTATATCTTGTCTTCGAGAAGAAAGACTATTTCTTCGGCAGCATCGCCGCCATTTATGACCACCTGAGCGCAGAACAGGTCGGAGTCGGCTACCATACGCTCCGGAACGTCCGGTGGAAAGAGACGTCGGTGCATACTACGTCCAGGGCTATCATAAAAGTTGGAAGGCTTCTGCGTGCCGGTAGTGGCAGGAAGTGACCTTATATTGGGGACTCTCTAATTTGCAGGAATGGTGACTGCTTGAGGGTTGGTCTGCAAGTGGAGGGTAAATGAGGTAACATTACCTCGATTTTGATAAAAAGCCTGTTTCCCGGTAATATTTGGCGGTAAATTCACCTATTCCCGAATGTAAATTATATACCGGATTCCTATGTCGTTTCACGCTATAAACATGGGAACCTAATCTCTTTCATAAAAATAGTCGTGTCATAAAAGGTTTTCCTAAGACACGACTATGTCAAATTTATTTAGTAAGGATCTTCGAATTCTTCATGGACATAAGACAGATCGACATGCATATCTCCCAGTACGATAATCTGCAACCTTCTGGTTGAGATAGTAGGCTTGGTATCCGATATAAGCTGCCCGTTTTCTATGTTATTGATAACGTAATACTCTTCGTTTTTCATGCCATCATCAGCCACCATTCTCAAATCCCTGAGTTCTAATGTAATGATTTCATTTTCTTTGGCACTGTAAACCAACCCGTTTTTCGGTACATCTTTGGAATAGGATATCGAACACGTACGGGGACGGGTGCTTTCATCAAATATATCCTCGGAACCATCGTTCTTGATTGGAAGTCTAAAAGTGTTTCCTAAAGCGATAGCGAAAGCTCTGCCCGGATTTGCCCAGACATATACCTGAGCCGCATAATTTTGATCAAAACGCTCTTTATTTAAGTCATACGGAAACTCGACGATATAAAATGTATCACCAGGTTTTGACCCATACCAAATACTATTTTTATCTTGGGAAATCGGTTTACCATCTCTCCCTGGTAACTCTCTTGTTTTCATTTCCAATATTCTTGGTGTACCGTACTCTCTATAAAAATTGGTGAATTTCTTTTTCTTATAGGCTGCTTTGGCTATTTCGATTATTTTCGAGTCTCTTTCCACTTTAGGTAAGGTTAGCAGATTTTGGGCATTCACTGTTGAAATACTCATAAACAATACCGCTAACAACGCGGCAAATATAAAGCTTGACTTTTTCATGATCATTTTTATTTTATTATTTCATCCTTATTTTTTAGGTACATAGATATAAGTCTGTCTCATATCATCGATACTATGCCCTCCTTGTATATAGTATTTACCATCTATATCCAGAACCCCTGTATAATCATATAAAATAAGTTCGATATTATGGTATTTTGCAAATTCTATATCTGCATCTGAGAATCCAACCGCCCTTACAGCCTCGGAATCATTGTACGCCAGTGACGTATGCGTATGAAAAAAAGTAACAGGTACTACCCCTTTAGGAATATGGTCACCGTTGGCATGTGGCATGGGATTACCGGGGTATACACTCGCGTTTGTTCCATCGCCTCCTTTTACATGTTGCCCACTCTTGATATTCCCTGTATAATATTGAGCCGTTTTCTTATCATAATATATCCAGAACCCTTTTTCCAGCCTCCCTTTCTCTTTGGACGTTTCTTTCTTCATTAATTCCCACGCTTTGTCCATCGCCGCCTTCACAGTAGGATTCTTAGCAATAATGTCAGCCTGTTGATACTCCGGTCTCCTATTCGGGCGATGGGTTAAGTTAGGATTGGACTGGGGAGCAGAAGGGTTAAATCCCGGCAGCATATCCAGCCACCACCAATCATAATAATTATCCACAGAATTTCCTTCCGGATAAATCACCACTTCCGGTAATGCTCCGCCATCGATACAGTTTCCGTATTTCTCAGGCTCCCAGCAGTCCCAAAGGGCTGAGCGTGTAGACATAGATACTTTTCGGCTTACGATCGTATTATCAGATCTTTTTATTTGTTTAAAGAGCGATGGATTTTTATCTGCAGTAACAATGAAATAGCCTCCTTTCTCCACCATTTGGCTGTAACTATCTATAGGGACTCTGGCAATATACATTCTTTTATTCGCTCTTATGCGGTTAACTACCAAATACCAGTTATTATTTTCATCACTTGTCACTGGTATAACCAATAATAGAGTATCATTGTTATTTTTAGCAACCATATAAGAATTCCAATCCGGAGCACTGAGATCGACATCAGTATAATCATGATCAGCTGTATATGTCCTGTTCGCATAATCCAACAAGGATTTTATTTCATTGTTATTTTGCATATTAAAGCCATCGTCAGCTTCTTCTTTACAGGCAATAAAAAACAAACTGTATATCAACATATACAGCAATAGTTTTCGTTTCATAGTCTATTAGTTTCTTGAGTGAATAAATTATTTTTTTTATTCTTTTTCAGCTGCTATTTAATCATGACCTTTCACTATAAAAAAGATTTTGCAAATCTATAATTTTACATTTGCATCCTCAATACCTATAAAAAGCTATTTGTACCCTTTTTTACAACAGCCTCTACCCATTGATAGCTATAGAATGTGAGTAGTAACTTTACCCGTGGAAAAACGGAAAGCCATATGCCGCACTTTTACAGGGGAATGGCTTTCCTCCCTGCGAGAATGTCTATCTTTGCCGGCTCAACAAAGAGACAGACACCGGAATGGAAACAAAGAGCCAAAATTTAAAAGACAAACTGTATATGTGGTACAAGGTAAGAGAGCTTCAGTCGAAGGGACTGAACAAGACACAGATCGGAAAATATCTGGGCGTGGACCGGAGCACTGTGCGGAGATATCTGCAGACAAGCCGGGAAGAGTTTATCAGAAAGCAGAATTCCCACCGCGAGTATGAACTCAGGCTGGGAAAGTACGAGGAGTACGTACGGGATACACTGGAGGAATATCCGTACATATCGGCCGCCCGGATACATGACTGGCTCAAGGAATGCTATCCGGGTTTTCCTCGGGTATGTGACAAGACCGTATTCAATTTTGTGGACAGGATACGCAGAAAGTACGGCATCAGGAAAAAGTCTGAAGCCCGGATACGGCGGGATTACGAAAAGTTGCCCGAGCCCCCCTATGGGGAGTACGCCCAGGTCGATTTCGGGGAGAAGTGGATACCTGAGGGGAACGGCGGGAACACGAAGGTATACTTTTTCGCCATCGTACTGACGCGCTCCCGTTATAAGTTTATCCATTTCAGCCGCCGTCCTTTTGACACGGAGCTTGCGGTTTATGCCCATGAACTCGCTTTCGAATATTTCGGGGGCAAGCCTGAAAAGATCATCTATGACCAGGACAGGGTGCTTATAGCTCGTGAGAACCTGGGGGACCTGATACTGACCGGGAAGTTTCAGGCATTCATCAAAGAGCAGCATTTCCAGCCGGTATTCTGCCGCAGGTCAGACCCCGAGTCCAAAGGGAAAGTGGAAAATGTGGTGAAGTACGTGAAAGAGAATTTTCTGGTGGCCCGTGTTTTGCAGGATATCTCCGGTCTGAATGAGGAAGCCCTGCGGTGGCTCGAAAGGAACGGTAACGGAAAAGTGCACGGAACCACCCGTCTGGTCCCCTCTGATGAGTTCACCCTGGAGAAAGGATACCTGAAACCTTATTATGGCGTGCTGCAGCCGCCGCAGGAACAGATGAAGGAGTACCACGTGCGCAAGGACAACACGGTCCAGTACCGGGGGAATTACTACAGCCTGCCATGCGGGACCTACCGGAGCGGGCAGGTGACGGTCTGGCTGCAGGAAGACGGAGGATATGTGGAACTCTACAACAAGGAGACCGGAAAACTTGCGGCCAGGCATTCCGTCTGCACCCGGAAAGGGAAAACGATTTATGATGAAAGGCACAGAAGGCCGAAGAGTACCGGGGCACGGAAGCTGGCCGAACGCATCCTTGTCTATGTATCCGGAAACCGGGAGGTAGCCTTGTGGATGGAGAACCTCAAGAGAAAAAAGGAACGCTATTACAGGGACAATCTGGAAGTGATCCTGCGCATGATGCCGGGCTATGACAAGGACACCCTGATAGAGGCCGTGCATATATGCCTTGACAAAGGCATATACAACGGTGAATCCGTTAAAAGCCTGTGTGAACTCGTGTACAGGAACCGGGAAAAAGAAACGAAAACAGACAGGCCGGACAGTTCCCTGCCACAGCAGGCCGGGCTGATACAACCTTATAATGAAATCTTCCACAGCCATGATAAAACGTAAGAAGGAACTGGTGGAATACGCGCGACGGCTGAAACTGCCCAACCTGGCCGAACATATGGGCGTGATAATCCACCAGGCACAGGAAAAACAACTGACCTATTCGGAGTTCCTGCTGGACTGCCTTGCCAGGGAGATCCAGGGCAGGGAAAGCAAAAACTATTCCTGCCGCCTAAAAGCTGCCGCACTGCCCACCAAATACGATCTGGACTCGTATGATTCCCACAGGACGAAAGCAGTGGATGCCAGAAGGCTGAGAGAACTGCGTGAGCTGGTGTGGGTGAGCCAGGCATACAACCTGCTATTGATAGGACCTTCCGGAACAGGAAAGACCTTCATAGCGGCCGGGCTCGTGTATGAAGCGGTGAAAGCGGGATACAAGGCATACCTGATGACACTCGAGGATCTGCTCGCCTGCCTGAAAACGAAAGATGTCTCCGCCCATGCGATGAAAACATACAAGCGGATCATGAAAGCACACCTGCTGGCCATAGACGATGTCACGCTGTTCCCCTTGAAAAGAGAAGATGCCTTGTTGCTGTTCAAACTCGTCAATGACTTCCAGGAAAAAACATCGCTCATCATCACGGCAAACAAAGCGCTCACCCGCTGGCTGGAGACATTGGAGGATGAAGCAATCACAGCGGCCCTGCTCGACAGGCTGCTCTACTGCTGCGAGATAATCAGGCTCGAAGGAACAAGCTATCGTATGGAGAATAGGAAAACAATTTTTAGTGATCAAAAACAGGATATGGACACGTAAAAAGAGTTAAGGAAAGTGAAGAATCTTCGATGCTGGGGTGGGATATACTAAATTACCTAAAATTGTGGCGCGCAAATTTGCGCGCCACAGAATCAAGATAATACGGACATAATTCGGATTATTTTGGTTTGACTTTAGTAAGGGGGTGGTTCCCCTCACTTTTTTTATGCCGGTACCGAACTTATTTCTAATTAGTCAGTAATACATTATATACAGCCTCTACAGTGTAGTTGAGTGCGTGTTGTTGAGCGTAGAGAGTTGTATAAGGGGCTGTCCGATTTTTAGGATAGCCCCACATCTACAATGACAGATAAAGGAATGAAACAGAATTCAAATGTTCGTATTGGAATTCTGTATTTTTTCTTGCATAAATTATTGAATTGTTCCTATTTTGTAGGACTTAGAAGAAACATTATCATTCCAAGTATCTAAAAAGTTTAATTTTTTACTTTCAAATATTTCGTCTAGATTTACATTAAGTTGACTAAACTGATATGATAAAGAATGTGATGCTACGCCAAAATACCCTCCTGGACTAATTGTAGAAAGTGTAATAAAATTATCCGCTACCCACTTATTAATAGAACATACTAAAAAAATAACTCCACATATATTGGGAATATTTAGCCCATTAATATCTGCAACAAATTGCACTGCCCCTTGTGCTTTTTGATAAGATTTTGGCCCCAAATCCCCATGCCCATCAATAGAATGTTCTGCATAGATAATAATATTATTTGTAAAAGGGCCTGTACTACCATTTTTCGTAATTTGAGATGCCTTAAGATTACCAACAGTGATAGGATTTGGAGAGAGACTATATTTCCTATCACTATTAATTCTCCTTTCCACATCTACACCAAATCCTTTAGTTTCATTTGTGCGTCGTACAAGATAAATCATATTATTTATTTTATATTCCTACTCTCTTCTCGGCTTTTCGGAACCCGCCTATTAATTATCTCTGTAAGCTTACATTGCAAAGATATGGACGAAGATAGCCGACAACAATTATAAATTTTAGATAAGGGAATCAGTTTTTGGGGTGCAAGAAGATTTCTTTTGAATGAAAAAGCCCCGACTCCTAAGAATCGAGGCCAGCAACTTAATGATAAGATGCTTCTACAGTTCGAAAATTAGTATTTTTATGCGAAGCAACAACCATTATTAGAAATTATAGTATATTAAGCCCACAGTACGTGTAAGACTATATCATTGAAGACTAATTATTTAATTGGAAACAGACCTTTAATTGTTATTCATGGTTATTACTTATTTAGTTAATGGATTAGCTAAAAAATACTTTGTAACTTTGCTTTTATTATAAAACTGCAAAATTTTATTATCATTTAGTTTATCAGGGTCTATTCCACCATCACGATATTTCGCATTTTCAGGTTTATGAAAGCCTAATAGATCTCGATCTGTATATGGCAGCAAATTATTACCTCTCAAATAGGTATGTAGTTGCCACATAAACTCAGTCCATCCTACTCCCCCTGAAGAATAAGTCATATTACTAGAATGCCCATATCCCATACAGTGCATGAATTCATGTGTAATTGACTCCCAGCCGCTAAAAGAGGCATAATGACCATAATAATTCCAGTGACTTACCCCCCATACACTTCCTCCGCCTAAACCTCCAACAGACGGTTTAGATCGTCCACAAACAAAGTTATGTGACTGTTTAAAACGTTTTTCTTCTGACAAATACTTTTCCGGTGTGAATTTAACACGATTATTATCATAAAGTTCACCCCCAAATACTTTACTAAAATTTCTCATTATAAAAGAATACTCGGGTGTAGTCATCATATAGGCATAGTTGGTGATGATAACAACCCACTCACGGGCATAGATGGCCCTTAACTCGCGCCACGAACCGTTTTCATAACCTGGCTTCCAATCATAATTTGAAAAGGAAACACCCCACTGTGCATCTATTTTAGAAAGCATTTTAAAATGCTTGTCATCACTGAGTAAACGGAATTTCATTTGTTTCTCGTTCAGGCTTGAAAGAGATAATGTATCTATACCGTCTCCATTTTTATATATGAAATTCCCATTTATTAACGAAGGCTTAAATTCAAACTGTGAAAACCCCGGTATAGAGTCTAAATAGGCAATAGGAATATACTGGGAGCCACCTTCCACATAGGCCTCAAGTGTGAGATTATAGACCGTCTTAGCGGAGTAACTAGTAATTGAAAGCAATTGATCGCTTGCTTTTCTAATTTGGAATAATTCATTAACTCTAAAAGAACGTTTACTCTTATCAGTTACAACTGAAGTAGACTCGTCAAGAGACAGTATTCTTCGAGCGTGTTCGGCCGGAATTTGACCATACGTAATTGTATCGATTTTGAAACTAATCATCAAATTACGGGTAGAAGAGATTGGAGGCTCTTGGTCAATGTCCATTTCATCACAAGAAAGAACAGTACATGTCAGACTAAGCAATGAAAGGATCATAATACACTTAGAGAAATTTAAAATAATTTTCATACTCAATTGTTTTTTAAATAAATAATTAAAGATCTGTTTCCGGGATCCGAATATTCTAAAAAATTCACGTCCTTTATACCATAAAAACATTTGAAATGAAGATCATACTAAACCAAAAGACGTTAAATAAAAAAGATAAAAAATAAATAATTTTATCCACAACCTTAAATAAGATACAATGAAACAATATAGTAGCGAGGTCAGATATACGTAAAGAAGCTATTTCCAAAGCATCAGGACATGAAATAGGCTCTTCTGTAACATCTATCATACTGATTTCAATAGACAGAAGGGTTCTTCTTCAAATTAGGTGGTAAGTTTTCTTTTACTCATGGAATCTAATTCAGTTTTCGGAAGTGTAAGCCCTCGTTTATAGTTGACAAAAAAGCAAGTATCCCGGCTTTCCCCCGAAGAGTCCATCCATGAGGTGAAGAAGCGAATTTTAGAATAAACCATCTGAAAATCAATATCTTTAAAAAGTAAGATTTCTATCCTCAAAAGCTTTGTTTTAACACAGAGTTAAAGCTTGTTCTTTGGATGTGAATAACAAGTTCTTTAAATGCAAAAGACTCGTTATTTGCGCACAAGAATCTGACAACCTGCAAAAGGCGTTAACAATGTTAATTGAAGAAAGGGATAAGGATGAAGATACCGGTTCAGACGGCGCAAATTCACTTCCGAAACTTGAGTTATCTTATTCAGCCGATATCTATTTTTTCTTATTAAAGCAAGCAAAAAGGACAATTATCAACTTGAAAATAAAGAAATAAAGAATTTACCACCAAATTTGAAGAAGAACCGACAGAAGGTTGATATTTCTTCTGCCATTGCCATAATCCGATGCAAGTGGTTAATCGTCAGGGTATAGAACGGGCTGTCGGAAACTTAAATAGATACGATCATTAACAAAGTTGTCTATCAGACCGTAAGAATAGAACTCTTTGAAGAGTCCATCCGAAAAGAGAAAAATCAAGCATTTTTCTTATCCTCGTATATAAACATTACATATTCTTATTGACTAATAAAAACGAATCAAAGACTATTTTTATCTAAGAAAGATATATGAGAAGGAAACCGGGAACAATTATAAATCTTAAATAAGCAGATTAACCTTCTGGAAACGGGGAGATTTCTCTTAAATGAGAAAGCCCCGATTCCTAAGAACCAGGGCCATAAAAGTAGAAATTAAGTTGAAAAGCTCACTATTCCTTCACAATCTCACCTTTCTCATTCAAAAGAACAGTGATATCTTCTGTAGATTGATCTTCCTTGGTTACAGTCACAATCACTTTATATACCTTACTGGTTTCTCTTTCCGAAACGAAAGCCTCCTTTATAGAAGCACCTTCATAATCTTTGGCCAATGCATTGATGACAGGAGTAGGAAGTTCCTTTGCGGCAACTTTTGTAAATTCGTCCTGAGGAGTTTGCAGAGTTTGTTCTACTGCTAAAGTGTCACCTGATACGCCGGCAAATGCTACTGAAGTGCCTAATCCCATAATCATTGCTAATGCTACTAATACCTTTTTCATAATCGTAATTTTTTAGTGTGAATAATTAAAACTAACTCTTATGCTAAATAAAAGACAAAGGACATGCCAGAATACGAACAGGCCATAAATCAACTATAAAACAGCAAGTTACATTCAATATAATAAAAAAAAGATTGGGAAATAAATGGGGAATAGACACACACTTTGGGGAATAAATACACAATAAGCTCCGAATCTTCCGATCCGGAGCCTTACACGGTTATAAAAAAACAACGAGGAGAATCGCGTAGTTTTCCGTTTACACAATATTGGAGATAGTTACTTTAGGTGCCAGGGTTACCGATTTACTACTCAAGCAATATATTTCCATACTACCTCGGATATTTCTTCCTACCCTGTGATCACTTTTCAGAACCCGCCCATAACATTCAAAGCACATCAACTAAAGTACCGGACAAATAAAGAACTCCTTGGTTTTGCTGCTTTGTGCAAGTATATAACATGCTTGATTCTCTTTGAACGAAGTAACCGTATCATAAAACGAATCAAGATTTCCATTATTTAAATCTTTGTCTGTTTTTCTATCTGTAGAAAGTTCCCACATAAACCAACGTCTATCTTTCTCGCTGTGGAAATATGCAATAGGTTTGCCCAAATGCACAAATGCAGTCACACTTGGGTAATAGCGTGCCCAATTGCCACATCTCAATTCTGATTGGCCGTTCCATTTTGTAGATAACTCAGAAACAAACCATCGATTGTCTTGTGCACTATGCGCAAACAAATAACTACGCCCATTTTCGACAAAAGGTATCAAGACCTTGTAAAAACGTGCCCAACGCCCTTCTTTAATTCTGTTCTTTCCATCCCAATTAGTGGACAACTCAGTCATAAACCAACTCTTATCCGAACTGCTATGAGCAAAAATATAATTTTTACCGTTTTCATTAAAGGGGATCATAACATCATAGTCTTTGCCGAATCCCTGGCCATTTTTTATTTCTTTCTGTCCATCCCATTTAGTAGATAACTCAGAAATAAACCACCGATTTCCTCTGTTACTATAACAGAATATGTAATTTTTTCCATTCTCAACAAACGGAACCTGAGAATTATAATACCAATGCCATTTATCATCGATAAAAACCTGACCTTCTCCCTCTGACGTCAGAGATGACAACTTAATCTTATTTCCATCAGCACTATGAGAAAAAAGAAAATTCTGACCATTCTCCTCAAATCTCACCATTGGTGAAAAGAAATAACTCCAATTTCCTCTCTTCATACCTTTCACATTAAGCAGGTTGCCCGCTTTTCCGTTACCCGCAATATTTCCTATGTTGAAACCTGCTGTATCTATCTTTTCATTCATAACCCTAAAAATATTATTCTACTCTATCAAAGGCTTTTCGAAACCCGCCTATACGTTTTAACTATTTCTGCAAGCTTACGATACAAAAATATGGGATAAAAAGAGCGGGAACAATTATGAATTTCTGATGAGCATATTGGCCTTCCGAAAACCGGGAGATTTCTTTTAAATCGAAGAGAAAAAAACGAAATAGCATCAGTCAGATGGATACCGAAAAAGTAATATTACCAATATCATCTAACATATTTGTGGTATTTTTCATATAAATTTTAAAAAAAAGCAATGAAATGTGTTTGTTTTCCGGCATAGAATAATAGTTTTGTAAAATATAGAAGTACCTATTTTAATCAAAACCTGAATATATATGAAGAAATTTAAAGTTTATAGAGATAATCAGATGTAGGCGAATTCTTTCCACAAGGAGAATTCGCCAAGTGATATTTCAATCATAAGATACCTGAATATGATTGAGCATGCTATGGATCTGAGTAGCATAAAATCCCATTGATGATACAGTTCCGTTGCACGTTTCTCGTGACAGCATTAATACACAGTCGATACCTGTTCGTATTATACCTAATTTAATCCACTATAATTTACTTATTCGAACCACAACATCCGTTTGGTTCTTTGTTTAATTTAAACATTAATTTTATGAAAAAACAAGTAGCAATTTTCATTCTGTTAGGAATTATAACAATTCCTTCATCTGTAAAAGCACAGAAATTAAAAGTTAGTTTGGATGTCGGTATCTCCAAGAGTATTTTAAGTAGCGACGTTTCCAATCTGGTCAATACACGTTACAATACCCAAACAGGGGTTGCAACCGGTGTAAATCTTGAATATAACTTCTTTAAAGACTTTATTGTGGGAACAGGTCTGGGATTCATACAAAGAAACTATGAATATAAAAAGACGGATAATATTACGGGAACACATACACTGTATAAAAACAACTTTATGAATGTACCGCTGAATGTAGGGTTATATATTTTCAATAACCCTTATAAAGAGAATGGTGTATGGCTCAAAATTCAAGGCGGTGTTTACTATGAATACTTTACAAGAATGCACCGGAAAGGAGAATACCCGATCTTTGCACAATTACAGAAAGACGGTTCCTATATCAGAGCTCAAGTGAATGAAACGTATGATTTCAAGCGAAATGAAAATAACTTGAAAAGAAACCTGTTCGGGATAGAGGGCACAGGAGAAATCGGTTATTCTTTTAAGAAGATCGATGTTTTTGCTTCATATACCTATCAGTATGGTCTAACCGACATATACAAAGCAAAAACTTCTTCGAATCGTAAATCGAGAAGAATCTCAAACATAATATCATTGGGCGTCGCCTATAAATTCTAAAACTATAGATTATGAAAACTAAAAAATATAATTGGACATTACGTCACTTCTTTCTTTTATTTCTTGTGCTCTTTATTTCTGGAAGTTGCGTTGAAGACGTTACAGAATCAACCAAAGAACCAACACGGTATACAGCAAGTGATATAAAATCATATTCTGACCTGTTCGATGTGTTTTGGAATACAATGAACCAGAAATACAATTATTTTTACGAGCAGAGTAGTTTGAACTGGGAAGCAATATATAAAGAATATACTCCAAAGTTCAAAGAATTAAAAACGTTTAACAGGGATAAACAGTATACCAAAGCTGAAATATCAGATGATTGTAACAAAGCAATAGAATACTTTACAGAAATCATTGATCCTATCATAGACCGGCATTTCTATGTAAAAATAGCACTTCCCGTGTCACATAGTTATTTCAAAAGCACCATTTTTTATGGTGGAATGAAGAGTAAAGACAAGATATATGCTTATCCTTTTGATCTAAAGTATGAATATATGAAATCTAAGATACAACCTGACACAGGAGTATTTGGACATAAAAATGATATGTTAGGTGGCTTCTTATCAAACAATCCCGACATATACTATTTCGGTTTTAAGTCGTTTACAATAAGTAATGATTATATAATTTCTTTTGGTGATGAATACTTGGTTATAGATGATAAAAGTCCGTATTATTTAACAGGAAAAGAGATAAGAGATACCATTGAAGAGAAAATAAAAGACCCTGCTGTAAAAAGTGTCCTGATTGAGAAGTCTATAGAGTATATAGATAAGTTTAACTCTTTTATGATGTCCGAGATCGCGCAAGATGCAATAAAAAAAATAGAGAACTTTAAGCAATCTGAAACTATAGACGAGAGTTTTGTCGAGGCATTACTCAAAGCCCAAAAGAATGCACCCAATATAAATTTAGAGCTATTACAGCTAAGCGGCCTGGAAGAGTTTAAACTAAATCCGAATTATACCAAGTGGTTTAAACAACGCTCGACCGAGCATTTACAATTAGCATGTGAGTATACAATTTTTCTCTCGGATATAGATAATGTTATCAACAATCAATATAAGATAGATTTCTATAAGAATTTCCTGGTACCCCTCAAAAACGGGGATATAAAAAAGATAATACTGGATCTTAGAGGAAACGGTGGCGGTATGGTTCTTGATGCAAGAACATTTACAGATCGCTTTATCACCAAAGACGCCATCTTTGGCTACCAAAGGTTCAAAGAAGACAATAATCCATTCAGTTATACCCCATGGACACCCTGCATGACAAAGCCAACAGACATTGGGATAAAAAAAGAAATACCGGTAGTTATTCTCTTAGACAAGAACAGTGCAAGTATGTCTGAAATCAGTACCCTAATGCTAAAAAGCCAGGGGAAACATGTCACTGTCGTAGGACATTATAGTGCCGGTGCAACTGCCGGATTAGGAGATTCGGATCAGTTTAACGGAGGGCTGAGAGGTAAAGTCGGTGATTACTTAGAGTTTTATATGCCTTTACTTGCAATGCAGGATGCAACTCATACTGTAATAGAAGGGATCGGGATTAAACCGGACTTCCTAATGGAACCACTAACCGAAGAAGAAATTTATGAAATGGCCCTTTCACCTTATACCCATATTGATCGCACGTTAAAACAGGCTGTAGAAATATTAACCAACAATTAACAGCCCTTTTACGATTAAGACCGGAGAGAGCCGGGAATCGACTAAAAATTAATTGCCGCATTGATGTTCCGGTCATGATGTGCCCTGTATTCAGTGTACAATCATTGACGGGATATCAAGCGGCATCCCTCCCGGCATAGCAAATTTGAGAATGTAAATCGAATCCAGTTGATTTCATCCTTCTCTTTTTAAACTATATTTGTGACCCAATAATAAAAAAATGAATATATGCTTATATTAAGAACTATTTTAGTCTTCATACTTGCCGACATTTGTGAAATTGGTGGCGGATATCTGGTATGGTTATCGGTTAAAGAGGGTAAGTCGGTATGGAGATCCATCTTTGATCCAAACCAAACATAAATTCAATTTATTTGTTAATTATATAATCATAATAACGAAAACAGATATGACGCAACTAATCAAGAAATTCTCGGTAATTATTATTTTATTCCTCCTGCCCTTCTCTATCTATGCCCAAACAGAAAGCCATCAGCTAAGTACACACATACTTGATATTAGTAAAGGAGAACCGGCACAAGGAGTTGACATCACCCTCTATAAATTAAATCCTTCCACTCCAAGCCAATGGAAACAGATTGCAACCGGCAAGACTGATGTAAATGGAAGAATCTCCAATTTTTTACCAGACATAGAGGATAATACAGGTATATATATGCTTAAATTTTATACAGAGCCTTATTTCCTGAAACAAGGCTTAAAATCAATCTATCCGTTTGTCGAAGTTATATTTAGAATTGAAGGCAAAAAGCATTATCATATTCCCATTACTATGTCAGCCAACGGGTATTCTACATACAGAGGGAATTAATATATTCCTTATTACAATTTATAAAGTAAGGCAGCCTTATGAGGCTGCCTTACTCGTTATCTTTCATTTCTGTTCTTCTACATTATACATTACTCTTTGTATTCACTAATACTCTTTCTCAGCACGAAGTTGCCAGAAAGCGATGGCAGACGCAGCAGCCACATTGAGCGAATCGACCCCATGTGACATAGGGATGCGAACGACATAGTCCGCTTCGGCAATCCTCTCATGCGAGAGCCCGTTTCCCTCGGTACCCATCACAATAGCCAACTTGGGTTCGGTTGTCAGCACAGGATCATCGATGGAAATAGAATTATCCGTAAGCGCCATGGCAACCGTACGGAAGCCCCACCGAGCCAGATCACTGAGAGGACCATCCAGCCAAGTCCATGGTACAAGGAAGACCGCCCCCATAGACACCCGGATCGCACGTCGGTTTAATGGACTACAAGAGTTGCGCGTAAGCAATACCGCATCTATTCCGAGAGCGGCCGCCGAACGGAAGATGGCACCGATATTGGTAGTATCCACCACCCCGTCTATGATCACGATGCGCCTGGCTCTCCGGCATACTTCCTCCATACTTCGCAGAACCGGAAGACGCATGGCACAAAGCACACCACGTGTCAAAACGTATCCGGTCAGCGTAGCAAGCAGTTCTCTGTCACCTGTATAGACGGGTATATCACCACAGCGTTCAATGATATTCGCAGCATCCCCCGTGATATGTTTTTGCTCACACAAAATCGCTAAAGGTTCATAGCCTGCATCCAAAGCCACTTTAATGACTTTGGGACTTTCCGCTATAAACAACCCCTTTTCTGGCTCGAGGCGATTACGCAACTGAGCTTCGGTAAGGGTACTGAATATCTCTACTCCGGGATGGGACAAGGATGATATTTCGATAATAGGCATATTGTTATCCTTTATAACATTTGATTAAAGCATTCATATTTCACAGGCTTTATTCCGTTTTTAATCCCTTCTTATCCAGATAGGCTTTAAATTTATGAAGATATTCGTCCGATGGTCCGTCAAAGAAAGAGACACCGGACGCGCCATTATCAAACGCCTCATCCAATGCTTTCTCAAAATCATTTTTTATATCAGGAAACATCAATCCTGCATACACTTTCGCACGTCCGTCAACCGTCTTCACACTCTCTTGAACCGAACGTCCGATCCACTCCGGTCCTTCATAATAAAAGCCGTTATAGATCATCGGGAAATAAGCATCCAGTGTCCAATTTCCCCAATCCTGACGTACCATCTTCTTGGCCATAGAAGGTCCCGGGAATACTGCGGCAGAAATTGCTTTTCCGTCAGTTTTCACCGCTTCAGTAATCCGGTCTACAACACGGGTAATGGCATCCAAACGAAAATTGATCCATGACTGATCTTCCATCGGATACTTCAATTCTAACGGATCACGTCCCGTCTGCGCCTTAAACTTGGCACGACAAACCTCACAATAGCAATAATCATATTCAGGATGTTCACTCGTCTGCTCTATGCCATAATTTTTCCACAAACTGACAGGCAGAACCACATCCGGAAAACGAACATAATCCAGATGTACCCCATCTACATAAGGCAAATGAGCTATTTTCACATAATCATCCGCCAGGTATTGCGCCACTCCTTCATGGTTAGGACAGAGAAAACGGTAATAATCCACATAAGCAGGTTTATCATGCGTAGATTCCCCTTTGCGGTTCACCGCAAACCAATCGGGATGCACGTTCAGCAGTTCCGCACGATTCATTGTCCATTTCCAGAAATGGGCCTCAAGACCGGCTTCTTTACACATGCGATATAGATTTTCATCATACCCTTCAAACATCACCCCACTGATTCCGCACTCCTTAAGCAAAGCAAACCACTGACGGTAATCTGCTTCACTTTTATTCTTATTTATACGTGTCCATACCCAGTTCTTCACCTGACGCGGAGCAATCTTCTCTGTCCAGAAACGTCCTTCATTATTAATAACGTAACGCTTGTTTTCACCCGGAACAGTAATAGCTATCTGGTATGTATTCCGGGTAGCCTCAACTGAGATTTGCGCACCCTGCGGGAGTCCTTTCAACTCCGCGTCCGTCAGGAAAAAATCTTTTTCCGTACGTAAATAGTTTTTCTCTTTTGCATATCTCTCCTGCTGTGCATAGAACATAGCCCAAAGCAGTTTATACACAGCAGTATTATACGGTAGCGCAACAGTACGTTCGGGCGCTCCTACTGCCTCGTCAGCGAAAAACAAATATCCCCAACGATCCGGCATGTGCATATCCACCTTTCCCGTAGGTGTCCAAACCCAATTTTCTTCAGGCCCCCCGGCTTTCAACCACTGTACCCGTGAGAAGTTAATTCGCCAGCAATTGCCTGCTTTCAACGGGTTGTTAAAATTCATAGTCAATGCCTTATGAGGAATAGCCATCTCCACACTCCAATATTTATCTTTGTCTTTCGATTTATTCAACGTACCTTCACGATGAATAGCCAACTTTAATCCCGGACAATCCCATTGCACCATAAAGTTGCCTCCCGACCGATAAGGCTTGTCCAGCATCAAATCGAATATAACACCCCGGGCATTGGTCTCTATTTCAAAATAGTTGTGTCCATCCCAATCAGGATCTATAAAAACCTCAAAATCATTATCATAGTAAATAATGGTATCCCGCTGAGTAAGACGTGCCTTGATGTCGTCTTCCTGTAAAATTGCCCCGACATACAAATATTCATCATCCCACAACATCTTAGCTGTAGTTTCATATTTAGGCGTAGGGAATCCTTCGCCACTGATATCTACAAACGGAGCTGTCGATTTTGCCTTCTGCCATGAAACTTCATCCAGTTTACCATCTATTTTCAGTTTACCGTCCACACGATAACACACGTATGAACGAGGTTCCGTCAGGAAACGATCGTATTTCTGAAAAATGCTCTGTGCCCCGGACGGCAAACTAAAAAGAGAAAAAAAGAGAAACAGCTTCACTGCCAGGCAATCTAAATGTATTTGCTTCATTATTGATTAGTTTTAGTTACAGCTTCAAAGATATGAATTATTCTGAAACCCGTAAATAATACCACCCATAATTATAACTTCCATAAAGTAGATATGACTTTTTTATTTACTTTTTTGATAAATCCGACAAAACGGGCAGTGAACAAATGCCGCCATTAATTCACTGCCCGTATAATCCATGACTTATCGTTGTCCGCCTTATTTCAGACCTGGAATTTTAGATAAATTCTTAGTCATTTCTTCTAATTTTGAATTAACTACGTTCCAGTCATTCACTAACACAGTAAGTATTGATTCTGAGAATTCTCCTATGCAGCAAGCTCTGCCGGAAGTTCCCTCACAATTACACCACATAGCTCTGATCGTAATATCTTCTTCCAACGAAGTGACATCAACCATTGCCTGTAAAGTAATGGGAACACGTTGTCCATCCATTGCCACAGAATACAATCCCCGTGCTACAATTTTATTATTAACTTTAATAGCAAACCATGCTCCGTCACCGGCTTTCTCACACCAAGTATCCAAAACGGTAAGCGTAATAAGCAACTGATTCCCCTTACAAGCTTTAATAGAAATTGGGGCCATTTCCTTTATTTCCTGAAAACAAGAGTCATCATTATTATTGTAGTAATGACCTTGAATTTTAGCAACAGAACCATTGTTTCTCTTTTTAGACGACATACATACTTTCATATTATAATACCCTTAAGCTTTTCCTACTCTATTCAAGGCTTTTCGGAACCCACCTATAAAACACGGCAAAATCACAGAAAAGGATTCAACACAATGTTTAAGCCAGAATATTCATAAGGAGGTTTTCCCACTGATTCAGGATCGTAATACATATTTTCTCCACTCGCGACTTTTATATCGCCAATAGCAATCCAATGCATTCCTCCTTCCACCAATGCCAGAGAGTTCATGATAGAAAAATTAGTAACATTTTCAACAACTGGTATTCCCGAAGAGACTATCAGAGATATCTCTTCCCCTATCAAATCATCAACATTAAATTGTTCTAAACCTATATTATTTATTACGGATACCAGATTCTCTTTCAACTTTGACTCATTATAACTGACTCTCGGATTCAATCCCATATTTTTTGCATACATAGAGACCGAGGAAGGCAGAGAGTATGTACCTTCAATATTCCGATCATGCAAATATCGAGTTATCCTATCAATAAAACATTTCCTGTTCTTATCGAGAGTTGCACGCTGTATGGCCTGAATCTGATCATAAATACTTTTACCATACGGTTTATCCGGAGTCAGTGACGAATCGAACAAATTAATCATGGCCGCCAAAGCATACCCGCCGCAATAAGCATTTTCTAACCGATCCTGATAATTTATATATCGAATTCCCATATTTAACCCCAATATGTATTCAATTCATCATCTATTGAAAGCGCTTCTACCATTCTTTGGTTCTTCCCATCAACTTCCCAACGGCACCACGCCATAACATATAACTTATTATCGCTATTCTTTTGTCCAATAATAAAAGAAAATAATTCGTTATCTTCAGTAATAATCCCACATATATTGGTTTCTATTTTAACAATGTATCCTAACTTTTTGCAAGCATTTTGATAATCATCCCCCCATTTTGGCAGATTAATGATCAAAGATGGCTTAAAAGAAATATTATCAGGAATTAACTTATTAACCTTTGCAATACATTCACCGTTAACTATATCGTCTCCATTCGCGATATGACAAATAATTTGTTTATTGACCGGCAAACCATATACTGTTTTATTTAACCAAAACGAACTCATTAGACAACCAGTGAATTGAGAACTCATAGCACACTGTCCCATTTTATCTAAAGTCACATATGAAATATTACCAGGTACATAGCATAACGGCACAATTTCTTGAGGCCAAGCAGTATTTATACAACTTCTCACGACACTCTCTTTATTCATGAACGTTTCTTTTTCACTACCACTACCACACTTACCTAATACAACAAACCAATCAGGTAGCGCCGTAATCATACCTTCTGTCAAAAAATTCCCTACTAATTTACCATTGATTCTCATCATAATACCCTTTTTGTTCTTACTCTTTCTATCAGGCTTTTCAGAATCCGCCTATAAATCTCCTGTCTCTTGTAAGCTTACAGTACAAAAGTATGAAAGAGAAAAGGCGGAAACAATTATAAATTTCAAACCATTCTATTTACCTCTCAAATACAGAATCATTTCTCCTGAACAAAAAAATAGCCCCGGTTCTTTCGAACCGAGGCTTAACATAAATTCAGTTGTGTGCTTTCTTCAAAGATTGGGAAACTATCTATTCAGTATATTCCCTCTTTCATTCAAGAACACTGCCTGTTCATGAAAATCGCTCGATAATATAATCACTTTGTAGAGTTTACCTTCCGAACGACTATAGGCTATAAAAGCCTCTTTAATCAGTGCTCCCTCACAGGATAACTCATCAATCACTGCCTCAGGAAGATTATTAACCTCGATTGGCGTAAAATCTTCCCGTGAGTCCCTCTGTTCCACTTTCGCAGATTTTTTCTTTAGAGGTTCATCTGCTTTTACTACTGAAAATCCCAATCCCATTACTATTACCAATGCTACTAATACCTTTTTCATAATTCTTGAAAACTTAATTGTTCTAGATCTACTAACTATAACTAAACATCTGAATATTATAATACAATACACATGCCAGACATATGCCAATCCAGATCGACAACTCATTTTCAAGTAATTATATAAAAACAGCTTTCATTGGAATAGTGGAATATAAAGGAGTATTCCACATTTATTGTGGAAAAATTCCACAGAATCGCAAATTGATTACATACTTTTAAGTCACTTACTCATATCCGGAAGTCACTTCTCCTCCAGCTTCTCCTTGATACGATACAGGCGAGTAATAGCAGGATTGTAAAAAGCATCCGGATAGTGAGCTCTGATACAGGATAAATCAGATTCCACACAAAGCTTCACATCAAAAATACGCTCTGCCTTACTCAGTTCCAGCTCTTGAGGCAGCTGTGCAGCTTGCGCCCATTCCATTAATTCTTTCACACTCTGTTCGTCAAACTTATATTCCATATTACTCTTGTTTTTCCGCAAATTTACAACTTAAAGAGCATAAAACAAAACACACTCCTCCTTTCCGCCCGGCTCAATCCCTACTTATAGTGATAACCCTCTTCACAATACCTAAATCGAGTGATTGCCCCAAAGCAAAAAACCACCTATCTTTGCCATACATTAATTAGTCATAATTATTACGTAAGTCACATTTAAGTGAGATAAGCCAATCCGGCCGAAGTGATTCTCCCGGATTCCATTTTGTTGAGTTGTTATTTTAATTATCATACTGTTTAATTGTTGTATGTAAATAACGTATTCAAAAATAGAACAAAAACCGTCCGGCCTGTGAAGGTCGGACGGTTTTTGTTTTTTATCTGCGGATAATCTTTTCCGCCGCCGCGTTATCCATGAACAGCTCCACATTGTCAGCATGATGGGCTATGTAAGCAGCCGGACCCGTATCTCCCGAATAAAAAATATCTTCTACAACCGGACCCTTCACTCTTCCCGTTATCAGGAAGATGATTCTACGCGCATTCAAAATCGGCATTCCTGTCAGAGCTATCCTCTTTTGCCCGTTATTCGGATTAAAATTCGCCTCATATATATGATCTGTCGAAAGCAGTTCTTCCTGCCCCGGAAAAATAGACGATGTATGCCCGTCATTACCTGCTCCCAACAATACTACATCGAACACCGGAAAACCGTTCTTCACCGGCACCTCCTTCATTACCAGTTTCGAATAGCGGGCAGCCTCTTTCTTTGGATTATTCTCTCCCTGGATACGAAACACATTCTCGTACGGAATAGGTACGATACTCAGCAGCAACGACCTCATCATCCCATAATTACTATCCGAATTCTCAGGAGGCACACAACGCTCGTCCACCCAAAACACTTTCAATCGTTCCCAAGGAGTGATATCCGTATATTCATTCGCCCATAAGTCAAACATCAGTGCCGGAGTGCTTCCGCCACTGAATGCAATGCAGAAGGTTCTGTCCGGTTCATCTAACATCAGTTTCACCAAATGTAATATCAGTGCGCGTGCCGTCTCTATGGACGAAGGGAAAATATAGGGTTTCATAATTCGCAGTATTGATCTGTGTTTGTTAAATTCTTACATGGATTGGTCCAGTCGGCACCATGTTCATGCATCATAGCTTCACTTTCCAAAGGTCCCCAAGTTCCTGCCGGATAGCCATATAGCGGTGCCTCGGGATGTTCATTCCAATAACGCAAAATAGGGTCAAAGAAATGCCAGGATGCTTCTACGGCATCACTTCGTGTAAAGAGGGTCTGGTCACCCAGAATACAGTCTTCTATCAGGCGGGCATAAGCATCTCCTCCGGGTACCCCTCCCAACTGATCATAACTGAAATCCATTGTAACCTGTTTGACCTCAAATCCCGGTCCCGGCACTTTCATACCAAATTTCAATACAATACCTTCATTGGGCTGCAAGCGAAGAATCAGTTTATTTGCCCTCGGACAATTACCGCCCGCACAATGGAACATCTGATGCGGAGTTTCACGGAAGTGTACGACAATCTCCGTCACTTTCGTCGGCATTTGTTTGCCTGTCCGGATATAGAAAGGCACTCCGCTCCACCTCCAGTTACTGATCCCCAGTTTCATGGCGATATAAGTTTCGGTGCGCGAGTCCGGTGCTATATTCTTCTCTTCCCGGTACCCTCTTTTGTTTCCTCCGGCTGTATATTGTCCCCGGACAATGTGTTCGTTCAGATCCGTTTCAGTCAAAGGAGTCAGAGACTCGTATACTTTCACCACTTCATTACGGAAGTTATCTGCATTGAACACAGCGGGAGGCTCCATGGCAGTAAGTGCCACCAACTGGATCAGATGATTCTGCACCATATCCCGAAGAGCACCCGTAGTATCATAAAAACCGCCGCGTTGCTCGATTCCGAGATTTTCCACGGCGGTTACTTCCACATAATCTATATAGTTACGGTTCCATAAAGGTTCGAAAATACCATTTGCAAAACGAAAAGCCAACAAATTCTGAGCAGTTTCTTTACCTAAGAAATGATCGATTCGGTAAATCTGATGTTCATCAAATACGGAAGCATAAATTCGATTCAGTTTCTCGGCCGACTCCAGATCATACCCAAAAGGCTTTTCAACAATAATCCGCGCACGACCTTCATTCAGATGTACTGATTTCAGATGTAACGGAATCACGCCATACAATGATGGAGGTGTAGCCAGATAAAACAACAAATCATCCGGCCGACTGTCCCCGCTTAGTTCTTCAATTCGCAGCCGAAGTTGTCCGTATCCGCTTTCCAGTGCCGGGTCTATTGCCAGATAGTGAAGATGTGCAACAAAAGCCTTCATCTTCTCCTTGTCCTGCTCTTCAGACTTCACAAATTTCTCCATCTCATTATAAATGTAAGTCCGATAGTCCGCATCCTCATAAACCGTACGTCCCACCCCGAGAATTTCAAATTCCTCCGGAAGACGCTTGCCTATGTACAACGAATACAACGCCGGCATCAACTTACGCTTCGTCAAGTCACCCGAAGCACCAAAGATAGTCATTACAAATTTACTCATATTTCTTTTTTGCTTATACATTATACGTACCCGACTTTGTATCTCCTCCATATCCAGTCCAGTTTTCATGGAAAAAGACTCCTCGTAGCTCATCTTTCCGCTCAAATGTATGAGCACCGAAATAATCGCGCTGTGCCTGTATCAGATTGGCCGGAAGGTCAGCCGACACTAACGAATAGAAATAATTCAAAGCTGAGGAGAAAGCCGGAACAGGTAGTTCTTCACGCATAGCCTGCGCCACCAGATTCTTCCATCCGGACAACAATCCTTTGATTTCTTGCTCAAAATATGGAGCCAGCAGCAAATGTTCCGGTTTTTCTTTTGCCTCAAATGCAGCAGCAATATCATTCAGGAAAATACTACGAATAATGCATCCACCTCTCCACATCCGTGCAATCGAAGCCAAATCAAGATTCCATCCAAATGCATCGGAAGCACGCTGCAATACCGCAAATCCTTGTGCATACGAAACCAGTTTCGAAGCATACAACGCCGCAAATATTTCTTTTTCCGTATCCTGTTTATTATATACAGCCATCGAATGCTCACATTGGTACTGACGGGCAGCCGTCTCACGGAGTTCCTTCTGTGCCGACAGGCTACGTTCAAAAACAGCCGTAGCAATCAATCCCAATGGCATACCTAATTCCATGGCGTTGATCACCGACCATTTGCCTGTCCCCTTCTGTCCGGCAGCATCCAGAATTTTATCGATCAGATAGGCTCCTGTATTATCTTTATGACGGAGTATATTGCCTGTGATTTCTATCAGATAACTCCGCAACTTACCTTCATTCCAACGGGCAAACACAGACGCCATTTCTTCATTAGGCATATCCAATAATTTCTTCATCACCCAATAAGCTTCAGCAATCAACTGCATATCACCATACTCTATTCCGTTATGGATCATCTTCACAAAGTGTCCCGACCCGGCAGGTCCCACCCACTGGCAGCACGGACTTCCATCGGGAGCTTTGGCAGCAATACTCTGCAAAATAGGTTTTACCTCCTCCCATGCCTTTTCCGAACCGCCCGGCATAATAGAAGCTCCATTCAAAGCCCCCTCTTCTCCGCCCGACACACCGGCACCGACGAACAGAAATCCCTTCGACTCTGCCAGTTTCACTCTGCGGTTCGTATCTTCATAATTTGAGTTACCTCCGTCAATCAATATATCACCCGGAGAAAGGTATGGGAAAAGTTGCTCCATCAATTCGTCCACCGGACTACCGGCACGCACCATCATCATAATCTTACGGGGTACAGCAATTGAATTCACAAAATCTTTTATGTCCGTAAACCCCTCTATATGCTTATCTTTAGCCCTTCCAGTCATGAAACGTTCCACCACGCCTTCTTCCACACCGGGCACCGTACGATTATACACCGATACGCTCCATCCTCTACTTTCCATGTTCAAGGCTAAATTTTCTCCCATTACAGCTAAACCAATCAGGCCTATATCTGTTTTATTCTGAGTTGCCATAATTGTAATATTTATCTAAATCAGTTGATATTTTGTTCTATTTCTTATTATCTATAACACATATCGAAAATATTTGTTCGGATAGTTTCAGAATAAAATATTACTTTTGTAACAAACTTCTAAAAACTCGTAATGAAGAAAATACACATCGGACTTTTACCACGTATCATCATAGCTATTATACTTGGTATCGCTATCGGAAATTTCCTGCCGACGCCTTTGGTACGGCTGTTCGTGACCTTCAACTCCATTTTTGGAGAATTCCTCAATTTCTCCATTCCTCTTATCATCCTCGGCCTGGTCACCATTGCCATTGCCGACATAGGTAAAGGAGCCGGACGAATGCTACTTGTCACCGCACTCATTGCCTACGGTGCTACTCTTTTCTCCGGCTTCCTCTCCTATTTCACCGGAGCTGCCGTTTTTCCCTCACTTATTACACCGGGAGCACCTCTCGACGAGGTAAGTGAGGCCCAAGGTATTCTACCTTATTTCTCGGTCGCCATCCCACCGTTGATGAATGTCATGACCGCACTTGTCCTTGCCTTTACCCTCGGCTTAGGACTTGCCAGTCTGCACAGTGACGCTTTGAAAAACGTAGCACGCGACTTCCAGGAGATCATCGTACGCATGATCAGTGCAGTTATCCTCCCATTACTTCCCATTTATATCTTTGGCATCTTCCTCAACATGACACATTCCGGACAAGTATTCTCCATCCTGATGGTATTTATTAAGATCATTGGCGTCATTTTTGTACTGCACATCTTTCTGTTGGTCTTCCAGTACTCTGTTGCAGCATTGTTTGTCCGTAAAAACCCGTTCCGCTTGTTGGGACGGATGCTGCCGGCTTATTTCACCGCTTTAGGCACTCAGTCATCAGCTGCCACCATCCCTGTTACACTCGAACAGACCAAGAAGAACGGTGTATCAGCCGATATAGCCGGATTCGTCATCCCGCTTTGTGCCACTATCCATTTATCCGGAAGTACCCTGAAGATTGTGGCCTGCGCTTTAGCCTTAATGATGATGCAGGGCATGCCTTTCGATTTTTCCTTGTTTGCAGGTTTCATTTTCATGCTTGGCATCACGATGGTTGCTGCTCCCGGTGTCCCCGGAGGTGCTATTATGGCATCTTTAGGCATCCTCCAGTCCATGCTCGGTTTCGATGAATCGGCTCAGGCACTGATGATCGCTCTTTATATCGCTATGGACAGTTTCGGTACAGCTTGTAACGTAACCGGTGACGGAGCCATCGCACTGATTATAGACAAGATCATGGGGAAAAGAAAAACTCCCGAAAGCCTTTAATGGCTATCGGGAGTTCACCCTGTTTGGTTATTAATTCCGCTTTATAATGTCATAGCCTGCCCACCGATTACACCGGCTACAGCACTTGCCACAGCAATAATCAACTTCAATATAATATTCCATCCCGTTTTCTTCATATTCTTCATACCTCCTTTCATTTCCAATAATTATTACATCTGCAATAAACTTTATCAAGCTGTCGGATCATCTACAATATCTCCATCTCCACTACCCGATCCACCATTAATTGCTCCCCCTATCGCACTGACTTTCTGGAATTCCACTCCCTGAAGCAAAGCACGGGTAGTGCCGATAGCTGCGGGACGAGTATATTCCGGAGTAAACAGACAACGAAGAGCCGCCACCTGATTCGGATTCACCTCCTCCTCTTGATCCACTCCATGCCCTTGTGTACAAGCTTTCATCGTGAAAGTGCCTAATCCCTCCAGACGTACCGAACGGCTATTCAACAATTCTTTACGCATGGCAGTCATCAGGTTACGAATCACATTATGAACATCACCCGGTGTCAACGATGATTTTTCAGCTATTACTTCGGCCAACTGTTGTGAGGTTACCATTTTTCCAACTTTCACTAGTGTCAGGTGCCACTGTTTCTTTCCCTCTTTAGTTTTCAACTGCGATTGTCTCGCTCTATAAAATAAAGGCATAATTTTTCTCCTTCTTTACTAATGTTACTACTACGTTTCATTCATGTTTCGTTGATCAACACTGCAAAGATGAAGATTTACAAATTATCGGCAAAGGAAAAAACGGTCCAGAAAGCAGTTTTCTCAGAAAAACTTATAACACGCTTATTATCTGTATCATAATTCTAAGCTCTTCGTTCAGAACAGGCGCATACACATGTACCCAATATCAGTTAAGTTTTAGTTCATCCAACAAATGCATAGTTCCAGTACAGAAAGTCTCACAATAGTAGTAATATATAGATATTATTTTTAAAATTTGCAGTTAAATAGTAATATTCCACCATGTATGAGTAAAGCAGACTATATTACCAACCAAGAGATAATGCTACTTTTAGCGAAACGCATAAAGGAGTACAGGCTTGCCGCACGGATGAGCCAAAAGGAAATGGCAGAGAAATCCGGTGTGAGCCTTGCTACTATAAGCCATTTTGAACAAGGTGTCAATCAGAACATGACCCTGAATAATTTCATATCATTGTTGCGGATAATCGGCATGGAGCAACGTATAAGTGATTTACTGCCTGAGTTGCCCATGCCACCAATGGCACTGAAACAACTAAATAAATTCATTCCCAAAAGAGTAAGGAGAAACAATAATGATACAAAATCTTGATGTCTTTTTATGGAATCGGAAAGTGAGTACATTGGTAGCCTATAAGGAGAAATACGTAGACAAGGTAATCAGTGTTGTCAGCAACTACCAGCGATATGCGCACATAGCAGAAGTTGATGACTATTGGAGCCATCAAATAAAAGAGGAAATCAATGACCGTATTGAGATGTTATAAGCTAAATATAAAAAATGGGAATATCAATGCTATATTGAATATGAATCATTGTAATTATTAGTTACCATTTGTTTTGTAACTCTATTATTTTTCGACTGTAACTTCTTTTATTTTTTAGACCATATTAGATCTATGGTAGAAAGCATAATATTTCCAATATCACTTCGCTTGATGCAAGCAAAAGAAACGCTTCATAAATAGAATATAGACTAAACTCAGCGCAATAATGGTACCCGACAAATACCCATATTCATTCCCCGGAAATAGAAAATACCCGGCTATAACTACTGCCTGCACCAACATATACACCAATGAAACCACCACGTGAGGAATTTTCAGCTCATTTGCCATAATCTGGTACAAATGTTTCCGATGTGGCAAACCAATATTCTCATGCAACATCAACCGATGAATTATTGTCAGCACACTATCCACCCCATAGACTGCCAACAAGACAATCCAGCTAAAATTTTCCGTACGGATTATCAGCATACCGATCAGAAAGAGGATCACGAAAGCAATGCTAACCGAACCTACATCCCCCGCAAAACACTTTGCCTGTTTCCGGAAATTGAAGAAGTTAAAGACCAACACAGCACAAAGCATGGTATAAATCAAAGCCGGCTCTACAAATGGAACATATACCCCATTTATAAATGCTAATGCCGCCAGCACCACCAACGAGTATCCACCTGTAATGCCATTAATACCATCCATAAAATTATAGGCATTGATAATCCCTGTGCAAACAATCAAAGCAACCACAATGGTCCACCAAGGCAGGCTGAACAACCCCCATTGATAGAACATCAAAGCCATCGCCGTAAAATGAAACACCAAACGTAACCCCTGAGAAGTAGAACGAATGTCGTCTACAAAACTGATAAAAGTAATCAATGTCAGAGCCAGCATAAACCAAGGATACTCAAACTGATTCGTCAGAAAGTAAGCTAATGCGCCAAAGAAGAAAATGATTCCTCCCCCTCTCAAAGTGATCCGGGTGTGCGAACTCCGCTCGTTCGGTTTATCGATGATATTGCATTTATCAGCAATACGGAAATAAAAAAGTTCTGCCAAAAATAGCAGAACCAGGATTATTAAATAGTACATAACTTATTTAGTTTCTTCAAATGAACGAATGGTTTTAATCAACCCCTCTTTAGCTGTCACAGGCATTTTATCAATCCCGAGAGCAGCTTTGATCTTAGCATTACTTACCACATAATTCTCTGTCAGTTTACGAAGCCTTTCCGTATTCAGTGGCAAATGGAGTAAAGTTCCCAGTCCGGCACATCCTTCCATAAAGCCCTTATTCATCTTCCAGATATGGGGCTGTTTTCCCATTGCCTCACACATGATGGCAATCAACTCATTTGTTGATAAAGCTTCATCATCCCCCATGTGATAAATGCCCGTAGGTACCTCTTTAGTCAATAATCCCTCAATCACATAGCATAGGTTATCAATTGAAGTAAACGAACGACGATTTTCGAAGTCACCCAATGGCCAGGGAATTCCTTTCTTCACCACATTATACAATAGATTCAAGTTCCCTTTATTCCCCGGACCATGAATCATACAAGGCCTTAATATATAAACCTGTTTCTCTGTAACCGAAGTCATCTCCCGAAAAGGAGAACACTCACAGGGAGAGACAGCAGGAAATGCAAAATGTTCCTTTATATACTCTTCAGCTCTTATTTTACTTTCCCCATAAGGACCAACAGGAGCTGGAATAACATCCTCAGTAAGCATATCTCCCACTACACTATCCGCCGCAGCTTTTACTGAACTAAAAAATATGAATTTCTTCGCAGAAGACTCCAAAAAGAAATCAAATATCTTTTGAGTCAGACCGGTATTAATATCAAAATAAGACTGAGCAGCTGATTGGTTTTTCGTATCATGAGCCTTTCCGGCAAGATGAATGATTGCATCAAACTTTGGAAAGGTCTGTAATGGAAGGAGAGCAGTTTCCATGTCTTTCCAAAAGAATGTTTTTAGTACCCCTTCTCTTACCGGACATACTATATCAAGTCCGTAAAGGCTATGTTTAGCTTTTAAATAGTTAATAATATTGGTACCTACAAATCCATAAGTCCCAGTAATAAGAATATTCATCAAATTCTATTTTTTAGCATCTTAATAATATATATCTTTACAAAAGACAATTCTTTCCGCTTGGAAATATAATACTCTTCCTTATTTTGTTAAACTCACCATAGAAGCGACCATTGCAGCAATAGAAGCCATGGAACTACTCATACCTACTGCACTAGCCGCAGTAGTTCTTTTCCGTTCCTCTTTAGTGGGAACAATTATTTCACACCCAGGCTCAATGGCATTTGCCGTATTGTACCTTAACCGGGAAACAGTGCCATTCATATATACAACGTAGGCACGTCGCTTCAAGGCCCGATTGCCAAAGCCGCCAGCTTGCCCTATATAATAATCAATTCCACTTCCTTTTTGATAAAGAACCGTATTGGGATACATCACAGCTCCGGTAATGGTCACAGTACTGACATATTTAGGAATAAAAAGTACATCTCCCTCACGCAACACCAGATCTTCATCAGACTTTGGTTTTGCCAATGCTTTTTCAAGTTCAATACCTACTGAATAAGTCTGATCGACCTCCAGAGTGGCCAAAGATACCGAATCTTTTCCGGTTCCCTTAACTGCAAACCGGACTGCATCTTGTTTTTGTCGGATTTCATCAGTTGTCATCCTACGCATCAGGCGTGCACCTTTTACATAGGCATCTTTCGACAGCCCTCCGGCCTTAGTTATCAGATCACTCACCCGTTCATTTCTTTTAGTCAGCGCATAGTTGCCTGTGAATATTACTTCTCCATCAACCCTCACATTCGCCTGTTTCTGATAGCCTGGGCTTCTACGTATAAAAACCATATCATAAGGTTCCAATTCAAACCCCCTCTTTGTTCCTACCAATAGGCCATTCTCCAATTCAACCGTAAAACTTTTCCCTATTACAGAAGAAGAGGTGCTTTTAGCATCTATAATACGTCGCGATACATCGATACGAACTGTTGAAGCTGATTCCAACAGACCACCTGCTTTCAAAATCAGATCCTGGATAGTCATATTTTTAGCAAAAGGAAAATATCCTGGATTTGCCACATCACCATAAATAGCCAATGTTCCTTCCTTTTCCAGTTCCCGGATACTCGAAATATAGAGTACAT
>OBVH01000150.1_pt1 | contig 56835 bp, 53 predicted proteins | sample 1495001 | NCBI WGS metagenome assembly OBVH01 (sample SAMEA2579959, study PRJEB22360) | human gut metagenome
CTTGTGGCTGGTGTGCTTTTTTCGTAGGGCGTTGCCCTACGCTATATAATTAAGCCCTTTCAGGGCACCCCCAATAAATATATAATTGTAAGAACCGATAAATTCTTATTTAACCGATAAATTCTCATTTAACCGATAAATTCCCATTTACCGGCGTAGCGCCGGAGCAAGGTTTCCATTCGGTATTCCCTGAAAGAGATACAGTTCCACCCTTTAGGGTATGTCTAAAACGATAACATGCCGAATGGAAACCTTGTTGGGGCGCTACGCCCCTAAATTCTCATTTATTTATCTACTTATTTTTGACTCGCTACACTATTTCCGTTTTATCAATCATTTTGATTCGCTCGATGAGCTCATTTCCAAGAGCCGTTTTATCTTCAATATGTTTCAACACCGCAGTCACAAATGTATTGCTTTCGAAATCACCGCGTACTTGCTCAAAGTCCTGCTTCATTTCGTCATGAGAGCCATCAGCACCGAATCCGGTCATGGAAGATAACGAGAATTCTTTCTTAGCATCCTCATATACCATCTTGTCCAATCCGACAACAGCTTGCTGCCAGGCTTTCACGATACCGATGATGTCTTGCGCTGTGATCGTTTCCGGATCTAAGCCATAAAATTCCTGAATCTTATGATAAGCCCATGTCCATTCATAAGTATAATAATTCTCGTGCATTTCCGCGAAGCTTGCATTGATGGACTTCAAACGATTGACTGCTCCTTTCTCAATACCATCCAGTAATCGGTCGATCTCACTCTTGGGAGCAATCAGTCCGGAAACATCTACCCATTCGCCAATACCAATTTCCGTATCGGGTTTCAGGCGTTGACGGATTTCTTCATTGCTCTGGAAGTTAATGCCTTCCAGTCGTTTTATAATGGAGTTTCCTAAGAACTTGTGGATAGCAATTTCATAAAAACGAATTCCATTGTTCAAAGAAGAGTTCTTGATTTTAGCACTCTGGTAAGAGTAGATTTCTGAAGTTTCACCGGACACACGTTTCAATTCTTTCAAAATGGAACGCCCTTTGAACATCTTCTGAATGGTATAAGGACTCAACAGGTTATAGTTGATATAATCCAGCCTGTTCGGGTCTTTACGATTATCACGTTTCGGCCATTTTTGTGCGTCACGGATAGTACCTACACTTCTTAAGTTGACTCCCGGAACCAGATAAGTCGTATTCCGCTGCTCTATCAGGTAGGAAAAAGGAAGATTAGAAGTATCGGCATGATTGACATGACGTCCCATGACCAATGAGAAAGCTCCGACACGTGCCGGCCACAAGATATAGGAATCAGAAGTGGTCTTCGCTCCTCTTTCCATTGTTCCTTGATGAATAGGACCTAACTTATACATGTGGTTGCTCTGATTGGATCCCGAACCTGCATTCATAAACGAGAACATTCCGGCAATCAGCAAAGTAGATTTATGATGTGTCACGGTGAAAGGACCTGCGAAAATAGCACATGCCTCACCGTTCTCTCCTTGGCAATTACTAAAAAACAAAGAATCGGAAGCGGAATAATTATGTCCCAATTTACAGGACTGCCCGACGAAGCAACGGGTCAGCATCGTACCGTCATCCACTTTTGAACCGGAAGAGATAATGAAGTCGTCACAAATTACCCCGTGACCGATATGTACAGGCGCTGTCACATTACTATTGACGCTTCCATTGGATAAGCGGCAAGTTCCACAGATATGGCAGTAATCACCAATCCGGACATTCTTGATTGAACCTGTATTGAGAATCATGACATGATTGCCAATACTGCCGATAGCAGAAGCATGTTTATTGGAATAATAATCCGCAATAGATTTCATACGGTTAATCAGTTCGGGACGATGGCGGTACAACGCAAGTATATATGCCTGATGCGCAGACAGTTTGTCGTTCATCAACACTTCACGACCTCCTGTTTCATTCAAGACAGCCACTTCTACCCCATTACCGAAAGTGCTTAATCCATCCACTAAAATAATATCTACATTCTCAATGAAAGTATCACTACCGATCTCATAGTTAGCAATGTAGTTCTGGATATTCTCAATACAACAGTTATCGCCCACTGATACATTATGCAACGTCACATGACGCAATCCCGAATGTTTCTTGATTCCCCCCGGCAATGTAAATTCTGATTCGAATACCCCCAGTTTCACTTCACCCGAGAAACGGGTATGATGAACGTACTCACAATTAAAGCCCTCTGCCACTGATACATTTCCCCAATCATCGGCCAGACACGACTGGCTCTTCAACTGAAGTACCTCATCTTCAGTCAATCTACGATAGTCTTTCATATACTAAATGATTTATGAGTTATGATTTATGAATTATGATTTATGAACTGTGATGTTGTCCGTCATAATCGCACAGCCAACTCATAATTCAGAAATCAGAAATCATAAATCCCTCCCGTTTATTCTTCCTCTTCTTCGTAGGTCTGATAAAGAAAATCGTTATAGGGATATTTCTGAACGTGTAATTCTTTCACTCGCTGATAAACTACATTTTTCAGTTCGTCTATATTGATTCGTTCGCGGGCGGAAATAAAGAGGCAGTTATCCTCCATTTTTGCCATCCACGTCTTCATCAGTTCTTCGAGTGTTAAGTTTTCCTTTGTTCGGGGGGTAAGGTCGTCCGGCGCTTTCTCCACGTAGGTGTAAGCGTCTATTTTATTAAATACAAGTATCATAGGTTTGCCACTGCCGCCAATCTCTGCCAGTGTCTTGTTCACCACCTCAATCTGTTCCTCAAATCCGGGGTGGGAAATATCGACTACGTGTACAAGCAAATCTGCTTCACGCACTTCATCCAGGGTAGATTTAAAAGATTCTACCAGGTCGGTAGGCAACTTGCGAATAAATCCTACCGTATCCGACAACAAGAACGGTAGATTATCAATAATCACTTTACGCACAGTGGTGTCTAAAGTCGCAAATAGTTTGTTTTCTGCAAACACTTCGCTCTTGGAGAGAAGATTCATCATGGTTGATTTTCCCACGTTGGTATAACCAACCAGTGCAACACGTATCATGCGTCCGCGATTCTTTCGTTGGGTAGCTTTCTGCTTGTCAATCTCCGCCAGACGTTCTTTCAATAATGACATACGGTTCAGGATGATACGGCGGTCCATCTCGAGCTGTGTTTCACCCGGACCACGAAGTCCCACGGAACCTTTACCGCCACCGGCACCGGAACCTCCTCCCTGGCGTTCCAAGTGAGTCCAAAGTCGCTGCAAACGCGGCAACATATATTTATATTGTGCCAGCTCTACCTGCGTCTTCGCATTGGCTGTCTGTGCACGCATGGCAAATATATCAAGGATCAGTGAAGTACGGTCCAGTATCTTCACTTTCAGTTCGGCTTCAATATTACGAATCTGTTTCGCAGAAAGCTCATCATCAAAGATGACCATTCCTACTTCACGTTCTTCTTCCTCTTCGTTACGAATATATTGTCTGATTTCTTCCAACTTTCCTTTTCCGACATAAGTCACTGAATGAGCTGTCGGCAACTTCTGCGTAAATCGTTTCACTACTTCCGCCCCAGCCGTCTCGGCAAGGAAAGCCAGTTCATCCAGATACTCGTTCGTCTTACGCTCATCCTGCGTTTGTGTGATGAGTCCGACAAGCACTGCTGTCTCTACTTTGGCTTCGGATATTACAAATTCTTTCATTCTTTACTTCTATATATAATAATGTGGGCGCAAATATAACAAAAAAAAAGAGGACAATGTTTTATTGTCCTCTTTTTCGTATCATTTATCACCTTAGAATCTATAAATCAAACCACATCTTTTCCCAAATTTTAGGAGATTCTTTGGGTGCATTAGGATTAGCAGTCATTTCCTCAGGACTATATTCCCATCTACGAATAAGTTCCCGAGAAGTAGCTTCTGTTGGCACAGTAAGTACAGGTACCTCGTTACCATTGGATCCTGATCTTCTCCACTGTACAAATTCTTCCAACGGTCTGTCCATCAAATCAATCCATTGCTGAATATGAATCTCATATAAAGCTCTATCAGGTTCCAATGTGTTTAAATCATCCAAAGCATCAATAAATTCAGTTGTCTTTACCGGATCTGCTTCATAATAATCACAAGCTGTTTGAATAGCTTTCTTATATAATTCATTAGCCTTCACCAAATTAGAAGTTACTCCCAACCCACGTACATACGCTTCCGCTTCAAAAAATAACTGTTCCTGATAAGAATAAATTAATTCAGGTGCCTCTTTTCTAAAAAGATACTTACTTATAACGGAAGATAATAAATCCGCATTTTCATCATCAGTTTCTTCTGCTGCCTGCCGAGTATCCAAGCCTCGATACACCCCGTCAGCTCCCGGTTCAAAATATCTGGAAATACGAGAATCATTACGTTCCTGCATAGGCTTCAATACATTATTATTTGCAAAAAACATAATATTGATGCCATTTGTATACTTCTCCAATATTTTATATTTAGGATTTTCATTACCGGCAGTCTGTAAATATGGGAACTGCAGATTATCATCAGCCGAACTAATCATACCACCGTCACTTATCAACTTTCCAATCTGTTCTGCTTTCGTCGGATCTTTATCCACCATTGTCATTAAAGTTCTGAATTTTAAAGATTTGGCCAACCGAATCCACTTTTGCATATCACCTTTATAAAAAATATCGTAATCAGTAATGGCCAAAGGATCATCCAAGTTGATCTCATTCAACGCTTCATCCAACAAGCTTACTACACCATTCAAAACTACTTCCTGAGAATCAAATTTTGGATATTTAACTCCTTCTATCCAAGCCTCCGTAAATGGAATATCTCCCCATATCATTGTTGTCTCATAAATATGTTGAGCTAGAATAATTTTACATTGAGCAATTCCATTATGATTGACAGGAGTAGCTTCTTGAGCATTTTTGATAGCTAACTGCAAATTATTACCTCCAACAGAATAGTAATGCTTCCATGTATTACCAAGGCTATATGGATCTATGACATAATAACCTTCCGCCCAGCCCCCATAATCATCGCCGCCGTCTGCCTGACACTGGATACTTTGAGAAAGAGGAATGTAAGCATCTCCTCCGGTACGACTACCAGCCCAATTCACTACTGCATAATTGAATAAATATCCGGGATCCACCTTTTCCGCAGAATTTGGATTATGATTAACATCCAACCAATCACTACATGAGCTCAAAATAGCACATGTAAATATGATTGCTATAGTATATATTGATCTTTTATTTTTCATATTATTTCTCTTTGATAATTATTATAATGTCAATCTAATATTAAATCCGAAACTTCTTGTTGTCGGGATACTATTGAACTCAACTCCCCCACCGATCTGTGCAGGTCCAAAAAAGTTAGCTTCCGGATCAATGTGAGGCACATGATCTTTTATAATCCAAAGATTACGAGCCTCAAAGCCTAAATCAAGAGATTTGACAAAGAAACTTCTAAACCATTTTCTAGGAAAACTATAAGAAAAGTTCAACTCACGTAATTTAACATATGAAGCATCGAAAATATTACCCTCATTATTACTTGATTTTGCCACATGCCCCCAATAATCTTGCATACTTTTAACCGGCACATCATTAGCTCTGTAAGTTCCATCAGATTGTAAGATGACTCCCGGTTCAATAAACGACGCATCTTCTCGATGGGCAGCAGTTTCAGCAGCAAGTCCGGTAGTACGTAAAGTACCCACTGTTTCAGAGTAAAGAGAACCACCTTGACGAATATCTATCAGGAAACTCAATGTGAAACCTTTGTAAGAGAACGTATTATTAATACCCATTGTAAAGTCCGGGTAAACATCTCCCAAACGCACATTGTTTACAATTTCACGGAGTCCTGTCTTTTCGTTAATAACATAATTGCCCGAATCATCACGTTTCCAACCTGTACCATACAGACCAAACGAACCACCAACTTCCGCTTTTATCTGCAATCCACTCAATCCACTAGTCAACGAGTACTCATCCAACCCTTCTGCCAGCTCATCAACTTTCTGGGTGTTTTTTGCAAAAGTAGCCTCCAAGTCCCATTTAAAATCCTTAGTCTGTACAGGGGTAACTCCTAATGCTACTTCAATCCCTTTATTAGATACTTTTCCCGCATTAATATTATTGGCAAAATACCCCGTGGACAAAGGAACATCAATGCTTACGATTTGATTTTTAGTTACACTTTTATAATAAGTCAAGTCTAAACGAATACGATTTTGGAAAAAGCGTAAATCAGTACCTACCTCAAACGATGCCTGATTTTGTGGTTTAAGATTCTCATTCGGCAATACACGAGGACCTGTAAATCCTACTAATCCATTATGGGGAAAAACATTCGTTAAATTATACTGCAAAAAATAAGAATTAACCGGAGTATATTGAAACGCCAACTGGTATGGTTGTTCATCACTACCGACATTAGCATAACTCATACGCAATTTTCCATAACTCAAAACATCCTTATTCTTCATCAATTCTGTAAAAATAAAACTACCACTAATTGACGGATAAAAATAAGAACGGTTATTTACAGGTAATGTAGATGACCAGTCATTTCTTCCTGTCACATCCAAAAATACCATGTTCTTATAACTGAAGCTTATATCTCCATAAAGACCAACCAGCCGTTTCTTAGAGGTATAATTTACCGGACTCGTTGTCTTAGCATTAGTATATGCATACAATTCATCTACAACCAGATTTTGCGCCAACACATTATTATTTCTCCAGTCTTCCTGATATATATTGTGTCCCAACATTACTTTTACTCCATAATCTTCCGCAAATGTTTTCTCATACGATATCATCAAATCATTATTCAAAATACGCTTATAGAGATCCCATGTCTGGAACTGTCCTTCAAGATTACCAATTGTCCCTTTCGAATATACTTTACGTCTGGTTTCTGTATAAAAGTCAGTTCCTGCATTATTCGAGATTGTCAGTCCTTCTATCGGTTTATAAGTCAAAACAATATTGCCGATAAGACGATCCAACTGATTAGTAAATTTATTCTTGTTGATTATCCAATACGGATTGTTACTCTTTCCTTCCGGATCCAGTGATATTTGCTTACCGTATTCGTCAATCCAATTGTTTTTCACATCGTTGATATTTACCGTACGCGGCATTCCGTTTATCAAAGGAATGAGCAAGTTATTATCATTAGATCCCTGAGCAGGCCGTCCTTCCGAATCAGAGCGGATGTACTGTGCTGAAACTCGCCCTGTGAAGTTCTTGGTGAAATTCATACCACCATTAACGGCAAAAGCATATTTATTATAGTCGGATCCGGGCACCACCCCTGTCTGATTAGTAGTAGAGACACTGATTCTAAAATCAGAACGTTCTGTACCACCAGCAATTGCGACATTATTTATATAACTCATACCTGTCTCATAGAAATCTTTTACATTGTCAGGATATGCTTGCAAAGTAACCTGTTCTCCTTTAAAATCTGCAAATGTCTGATCTTGCACAGAAGATATCTTAGGCCCCCAACCATTCAACATTTTTACATTATATTTGCCATAACTTCCTTGTGCGTAATCATTTTGAAAATCTGGCAGTTTCAAAACATTCTCAAAACGTGTGGAAGAATTAACTGTAACAGATACCTGCGAATTGCGACTACCTTTTTTGGTAGTTATTACGATAGCACCATCTTTCGCACGCGCACCATACAATGCAGTTGCCGCAGCCCCTTTTAAAACATTAATAGACTCGATATCATCCGAGCTAATATCTCCTGCACGGTTTCCAACATCAACAATGCCATTAGTTCTGTCTGGATTGAACGCCCCATTGTCAATAGGCAAACCATCAACAATAAAAAGTGGAGACGACACGCTACCAATAGAAGAAGCACCACGAATCTGAATACTAGAACTTCCCCCTGCAGTACCTGACGACTGTCCAATCTGTACACCTGCGATCTTACCTGATAAGGAGTTTAAAACATTACTTTCACGTGCCTTGGTTATTTCATCACCTTTAACACTTGTCACTGAATATCCCAAAGACTTTTCAGAACGTTTAATCCCCATCGCAGTCACCACAACCTCATCAAGTTTCTGAGAATCAGATTTTAGCACAACTTTCAGATTCGGTTTTATAACCACTTCCTGCGTCTGCATACCAATATACGAAATCTGCAAAGTCTTTGCAGAACTTGGTACATTCGACAAATTAAAATTACCATCTACATCTGTGATTGTACCTTGAGTGGTACCTTTTACCAACACAGAAGCGCCAACAACTGGCTGCCCGTCTTCTTCAGAAATCACAACGCCTGTGATTTTTTGAGTTTGGGCAGTTACCAGGCCTATGCCCACAAAAAGGCATGCCAATAACAGCATCAATTTTCTTTTCATAAATTCTCTCTTAAAGTTTAACTTTACATTATTTGTATCTTTACTCTAACAATTTGCAAATATATTAATAAAACTGAAACTAACAATTATATTAATAAAAAAAGGTTGCAAATATAACATTTTGTTATTTTATGTGCTGTATTTATGCCGATAAGCATGTTTTTTCTTATTAAAAGCGCTGATTGCTAAAATAGCTAGTAACACTTTGCATGAGCAAAATGCATCTTTTAATATTTCTTTTACTCGTTTTTAGTCATAAAACACCTTTAAAAGCTATTCTTTTTGCTTTTTTCGTGGAAAAGCGAATAAAAAAGTGGCATTTAATTTAAAGTTTTGTGAATACTCGGTTATTTGGAGATTTGTTTTTTTTAGAGATATTAATGCTTATTCGTCTCTGATATAGCACAGAATTACGTCTAATTTGTTCTATTATTAATTTAAAAATGAAAGTATGGAAAAGATCAGTTACAACCTTGTGTTTAACAGAAAGAAGAGATTGAATAAAAAAGGAATGGCGTTAGTACAGGTAGAGGCCTATCTGAACAGAAAAAAAATGTATTTCTCCACCAAAATATATCTCAAACCCGATCAGTGGGATGCTAAACGAAAGATGGTGAAGAATCATCCTAACGCCAATGTTTTGAATCGTATGTTGTATGAGAATATAGCAGCTATTGAGCATACTGAACTTGGATTATGGCAACAAGGAAAGCCAATATCGCTAGATTTATTAAAGAATTCGATTGATAAGCCTCTAAGTAACGGGAGCTCATTCTTAACTTTCTTCAAAGAAGAAGTAGCTAATTCTCTTTTGAAAGAGAGCACCAGACAAAATCATCTTTCCACCCTTGAATTACTTCAGGAATTTAAGAAAGAGATATTATTCACCGATTTGACATTTGAATTTGTGTCCTCATTTGATAATCACTTGCAGTCTAAAGGCTATCACCTTAATACCATTGCCAAGCACATGAAGCATCTAAAACGATATATTAACGTTGCTATAAATAAGGAATATATGGATATACAAAAATATGCTTTTAGAAAGTATAAAATTAAAAGTATAGAGGGAAGTCATACGCACCTGGCTCCGGAAGAGTTATATCGCTTTGAAAATTTACAGCTAACAGGAAGATATACGAGGCTACAAAAAACAAAAGATGCTTTTTTATTTTGTTGCTACGCAGGGTTACGATATTCTGATTTCACCAGTCTGACCTCCGCAAATATTGTTGAATTCCATCAGGAAACCTGGATTATATACAAGTCTGTTAAAACTGGTATTGAGGTACGTCTTCCTTTATATTTATTATTTGAAGGCAAAGGAATCGAGATATTGCAACGCTATAAAGATGATCTTGACAGCTTCTTTAAGTTAAAAGACAATTCTAATATCAACAAAGAATTGAATTTATTAGCAGGCTTGGCGAAAATAGATAAACGTGTGTCATTCCACACCGCCCGGCATACAAATGCCACCTTATTATTATATAGTGGTGCCAATATTACTACGGTACAAAAGCTATTAGGACACAAAAGTGTGAAGACTACACAGGTATATGCAAATATAATGGATATAACAGTGGTACGTGATCTTGAGAAAACGGCCTCATCAAAAAATAATAATAGGTACAAAAGCTAGATGAAAGTGTTCTGTTTTTAAGATTTAGTTTTAGAAATGGAGGGTCTAATTTTCTCTAATAGAAAGAAAAGTGTATAATTAAATGAAAGAATATGCAATATCAGTTTCAAAAACGCATATACATAACCTAAATACACATCGTTATTACGAATATTATCACTCGTCCCATTTAAAGGAATAAAGTGTTCCTTTAAAAGGAACGGGTCATTGGTCGTAGAGAAGCCCTTGCTTTCTTTAAAAGGAAAGGATTAAAAGTTAATTTATAACCCTGATAGCCTCTAATAGCTATTAGAATCCGGCATTTGGGGTTCTTTCATTTTGGCGTCAGATAAATGATAAATACTTCTTTTTACATAATTAGATGTAATTACACAATCTCTTTGATACAGAAAAAGCATATAACCATCCAATATGAATATTCATCAATCATATTCTCTGCGATTTTGGAGAATATTTGAATCCACCCCTGCATATTTTAAAATATACAGTAATAAAATATGCATTTTTTCATCTGGAGTTTTTCTTTTTCTTAGATTATCGTTTGCTAATGAATATATTATTATAGTCAATAATTATTTCATATAATTTAGAACAAGAAACCCATCTTCAACAGTTAAGATGGAAATAAGTTTTAGCTTATATCATATAAGACAAGAACTTAAATGATTAATTAATAGATGATTATGTCTTATTTTTGATAGAAATCTGGTATCATAAATCAGCAAATTAATATGTTTGGTAGGTATTTAACATATTGATAATCTGCATAATAACTACAACAAAAGATTTATTGCCGAAGGAAAGTAAACATCGTGTATATTATTAGTAATCAAGATATTATAGTTGTATTTAGTTCTGCAAAGACTTTGCAGATTTCGTACATTGGTATGCAGACGCAGGAAGTGGCGATAAAGCCCAATTTGCGAGTGGTTCTCAAATCTGATGCACAGCTAATAGATGAGGTTGTGGTAACCGGATATGGGGTAACTAAAAAAGCGGCATTTACGGGATCTGCCCAAACGGTGGATAACAAGGACTTGATGAAAAAAACAGATGCAAACTTTATGAAGTCTTTGGAAGGATCAGTAGCTGGTTTACAAGTAAATAGCTTGACTGGACAACCTGGTGCATACGCTTCTACTACTATTCGTGGAGTTGGTTCAATGAATTCTGGAACCGAACCTTTATACGTAATTGATGGTATTGCCATTTACACAGACAAAATGGGGGCTTATAACAAAGCCGGGACAGGGGATATGGCGGCAAGTCCGATGGCTAATATCAATCCTAACGACATTGAGTCCATCACAGTTTTGAAAGATGCTACAGCTACAGCTATTTATGGAGCTCGTGCAGCGAATGGAGTAATTGTAGTTACTACTAAAAAAGGTAGTCTGGGAAAAGCGCGTTTTAATGTGAATGCAAAAGTCGGAACTAGTTTTGTAGGTAAGATAGATCATAATTATCGTACGACAAATCTGGATAAATACAAAGAGATCTGGACCGAAGGACTAACAAATGCAGGATATGACGGTGAGGATGGCATGACTTCTGCTGAATGGCTGAATGCCTATGTTATGGATTGGTATAATGTGGACTTGACGCAAAATATCAAGAGTGTGGATTGGCTGAAGGAGATTCTGCAAAATGGTTTTTCACAAGAATATGATATCAGTGCTCAAGGTGGGAATGAAAATTTGCGCTATTATATTAGTGGAGGATATTTTCAGAATACGGGTATCGTCATCGGAACTGGAATGAAACGCTATAGCGGACGTATTAGTTTAGATGGAAAAAGCGGGCGGATAGGATATGGACTTTCTGTGAATGGAGCACTCTCCGATATAAACAATACTATGACTGAAAGCCAATATACTAATCCTATTGTAGCAGTATATGACATCCGTCCGTTTGAACAGGTGCGCAATGAAGATGGAACATATAATACAAATGTTAATTATAATCCTGTAGCCATTAACGATAAAGAAAAAGGTGATAAACGCAATCAAAAGCAGATTACATTGGTTGTGAATCCATATTTTACTTATAATATTATTGATGGCTTAACATGGAAGACAAATGCAGGATTGAGCTTAATTGACTTGGACGAGTTCTTTTACAGTTCAATTTATAATCCTCAATATTCCGGTAGCGGTATGCTTGGTCAAAGAAATCAGGAAAGGGCAACAACCTTGACCATTACCAATACCGTAAACTTCAACCGCACTTTCAAAGACATGCATCATTTGAATGTATTGTTGGGACAAGAAGCACAGAAAATATCTTATAGAACAATTTATGCAGCTGCCAGTGGATATCCTAGTGATGCTGTTTTTGAATTGGACAATGCTTCCAAGCCAACAGGGGCGGGATCTTCAACCAAAGCAAGCACTCTTTCTTCGTTCTTTATGAATGCAGAATATAACTTGAATGATAAATATTATCTGTCAGGCAGTTTCCGTTATGACGGCTCGTCAAGATTTGGTGTAAACAACAAATGGGCTCCTTTCTGGTCTATAGGAGCAAAATACCGCATCTCTAACGAAAGCTTTATGGAAAATACCAAAAGTTGGTTGACAGATTTGACTATCAGAGGTAGTTATGGAACTGTAGGTAATCAGGATATTGGTTATTATGCAGCAATGGGATTATATAATTATGGATATTCTTATAATGGTAAACCAGGAGCTATTCCTTACCAAATAGCCAATCCGGATCTAAAATGGGAGACTGTTGCAAAAGCCGATATCGGTATCCATGCTGTTTTCTTTGAAAGACTGACACTCGAAGTAGATTATTATAACCAACGGACAAAAGATATGATATTTGATGTACCACTTTCTTACACAACTGGATTCGGGTCTATCCTAAAAAATGTAGGTGAGATGGAAAACAAAGGTATAGAATTCTTGATTAACGCTAACGTACTTAGAAATAAGGATTTCAGTTGGGATGTTCGTTTCACTGGTACGGCAAATAAAAATAAAATCATAAAACTTGCCACAGAAAAACCAATTGAGAATACTCTAACTATCAGAAAAGTTGGCGAGGCGTATAATACATTCTATATGCCGGAATATGCAGGAGTGGATCCTGAAACAGGAGAAGCAATGTGGTATAAAGGACAAGAAGGGGATGAGAAAACAAAAAATGTAAATGAGGCCGGTCAGCGAATTGTAGGTTCTGCCGATCCTAAATTTTATGGTGGCTTTGGAATGAATTTCAAATACAAAGGTTTTGACTTCTCTTTTGATACCAGTTTCACCTTGGGAAATAAAGTATATAACTCCGGATTTGCATTTGATATGCAGGTTGGACATTATTTCTTAGGTCCGGTATCTAACTATGTTTATGACAACCGCTGGCAAAAGCCGGGAGATATAACCGACGTACCCAAATTTGTAGCTGGAGACAACTCGGGAGCAGAAACTAATTCCAGCCGTTTCTTAATGAACGGTTCTTATTTGAGAATGAAATCCATGGTTTTAGGATATACTCTTCCGAAGAACCTTATGAATAAAGTGGCTATTGACAATTTAAGAGTTTATATCTCTGCTGACAATTTGTTCACTATCACTGCTAAAGATTTTATAGGATTTGATCCACAAACTAGATCTACCGGTATGCAGTCTTGGGCATATCCTGTACCTAGAAATATCATGTTCGGTCTTAATCTTAGCTTCTAAAAAATAACTTTAGAAATTTATGACAATGAAGAAAATATTATTTGCTTTATTAACCGGTTGGATGGCAATTTCATTCACCGCATGCGATGACTTCTTGACAGAAACGCCATCAACTTCTGTTCCGACAGAAGAAGCCTTGGTTACTACCCAAGATTTTCAGAATGCTTTAAATGGTGTATATTACACATTAGGTTCATATCGTTTTCTGGGACGTGATGTATTAGCAATTGGAGATGCGCCAACGGATATCACTTCACATTCCGTTGCAACGTCCCATTTCTATGACATCTTCCGCTATCAGATACTGGATACTAATTCATACATAGAAGAAATATGGGCATACGGATATTGGGCTATCGACCGTTGTGCACGTATCATTAAAGAAGGTGCTTCATTTAAAGAAGTAACAAAGGGGGATCTGACAGAAGTGGAAGGATGCATCGCTCAAGCCTATGCAATTAAAGCCCTCTGTTCTTTCTATTTGACTAACATGTTTGGTTTGCCATATTCGGAAGCCAACAAAACGACATTAGGTATCGTAAACGTTACTGAGCCCGTCCCTGCCTATTCACAGGTGTCAAGAGTTAGTGTAGAACAAAATTATAGCCTGATTCTTGATGATATAACGAAGGCTAAAGAATATTATGCTAAAGAAGGTGTTGAAAATGTAGGTAAACAGTATATGAATACGGCTGCAGTTGCTGCACTTGAAGCTCGCGTAAAACTCTATATGAAAAATTACGAAGGGGCTATTACGGCGGCTCAAGAGGCAATAACCCTAAGTGGTGGTACAATTGTATCAACCAAAGAAGACTATAAGAATATGTACACGACATTGGCTGTTTCGACAGAAGACATTTTCTTTATAGCAAAAGCCGAAGATGATTATTTATCTGCTAATGCTCTGAATACTTTATGGAATAAATACGGTTTGTCTATTAACAGCGCAACAATAGCAGAATATTCATCTAATGATATTCGTCTGGCACTTCTTGGCGGTACGTGGACTGGTGGAAAAATGCGTGGTATCACAACCAATAATCAGATTTCTAACTTGCCGGTTTTCAGACTGCCTGAAATGTATTTAATACAGGCAGAAGCATATGCAAAACAATCAACTCCTGATTATGGTAAAGCTAAAGAAAAACTGTTGGAAGTAGCGGCAAAAAGAAACCCGGATTTGGATGATAGTGAAATTGCAGAGGATCAGACGATTATTGATGTGATTGACAAAGAAAGAAAATTAGAACTGGTTCAAGAAGGACATCGCTTCTTTGATGCAAGAAGATTAGGCAAAATTATTAGTGTGGCAGATGGAGCGTATACTAATTTCAACATTGCCAAATTTGTGTACCCAATACCTTCTTTTGAAGTTAATTCAGGTTTTGGAGTTATACAAACAGAGGGATGGAGTGATAATCTACCTCGATAAAACATTTTTTAATATTGCCTCCATATAAGGATAAGTTTTAAATAAGTAGATGAGACCTGCAATTTTAGAATTAATCGAAATTGCAGGTCTTATTATTTATAAATATATACATAAATAGTTTTACGTAAGAAACATTTACTTCAACATCGTATCGAATAATGGGGAGAAGGAGCACGTCTATTAGACTACAGACGTTATATTGATCCGGAAGACTGGGAAATGACGATGATGATTCCAATGACAGAGTTCGACGGTAATGAAAGCTTAAATATTGCCACTGATCAGAATCCATAAACAATTCACTTCTTTTTAATGAAATAAAAAAGAGTAGATACAATATATCCAATTCCAAGATATAAAAAAGATACTGATTTATAAAGGTAAAAATGAGACTAAACTCTTTGGCAAGCCTTGGAGTTTTAGTCTCATTTCTATTAAGGGGGTTATAAAAAAACTCGGGAATCTATTTTTTACAAAAGTAATTTAAAATAAAATATTCCTGATAGTTGTCATCCATTTACGGCTTTATTTATATATATCTTATTAACTTCTATAAGGGTAGTTCATTTTTTACAGCAAAGATAAATTTCATTTTAAGGACTCTTCAACCCTTCTATCTTTTATCATCAAGGAAGCATCCCCTCTCTCACAATATCCACCAAAATCGGTTTCAATCCGCTGACGAAACATTCCACCGCAATTACCATCAGAATCAATCCCATGAGGCGCATCATTACATTGTTTCCCGTCTCGCCCAATACGTTTACCAATTTCGTAGAAGCACGAAGAATAAAGAAAGTCAGCAGATAAATCAGGGCAATAGTGCCGATCAAAATTCCCTTCATTTCATAAGAATGTGCATCCTGCATCAAGACAATAGCATTGGCAATCGCTCCGGGACCGCATAACATAGGAATGCCGAGAGGAGTAATGGAGATATCATCCGCATACGTTTTGATTTCTTCATCTTTCAGTTTCATTGGTGTATAACGGGCTTGAAGCATATCAAAGCCGATCTTGAAGATAATCACCCCACCGGCAATACGGAAGCCATTGGTAGAAATACCGAAAAACTTAAAAAGAAACTGCCCGGCAAAGACAAATACCATTATTGTAATAAACGACACAATGGTGGCGCGACGTACGATAGACTGACGTTCCTTATCCGTCATACCATGAGTCATGGTAAGGAAGACAGGCATCGTTCCCAATGGGTTGGTCAATGTAAAGAATGAAGTGAAACAAAGTAAGGCAAAAGGCAGAAGCGTACTATCCATGATTATATCGTATTTTATGCAAAATTAAAACGCAACAAAAATACGACTTAATCCAGAAAACCTATAATAAATCCATTAATTCTTTCAAGGAATGTATGTGATAAGTGGGAAGAAAAGGGAAAGTAGTCCGTTCCGTCACATTGTAAAAAGCCTGATGCATCCCTACTCCGTGCGCTCCGGTTATATCCGCTTCCCAACTGTCACCAATCATCAAGGATTCGCGCAATTCGGATTGAGTGGCAGACAAGGCAAAATTAAATATTGCCGGCCAAGGCTTCAACACTCCGAGATCTTCCGAAAGAATCACTTTTTTGAAATACCCGTCCACTCCTGCCGACCGCATCTTGCATGATTGCAATTCACGGAATCCATTGGAAAGGATATAGAGGTTATATTTAGGAGCAAGATATTCCAATACCTCCTTTGCATGAGGCATCAAAGTACTTTTAGTGGGAATAATCGCGAAAAAATCTTTCGAGAACTGTTCGGCAAGCGCTTCATCTTCCACTCCCACAGCCTGTAAAGGATAAAAGAAACGTTGACGGTTCAATTCATCTTTCGTTATTTTTCCTTCGCCGTACTCAATCCAAAGTTCGGTATTTCTTTGCTGATAAAGGGTATAATAATGATCGAACGAATCAAAATAACGGTCGAACGAATATTTCTGATATACTTCTTCAAAAGTATCACGGGCATTTTGAGAGAAAGCCCAAATGGTATCATCAAGATCAAAAAAGAGATTTTTATATTTCATCAGTAGTTAGCGTATATAGGAAATAAAAAAGCCAATGTGCTAATTTCTTGAATCCAGGAATCAGCACATTGGCAATTCAAAAAGGGATGTCTACCTTATTTTACTTGAATAACCAAGTATCTGGATACACTCCAGAATTCAGTAGGATTAGTAATCTTCAATGTCAACTGGCCTTTGTCATCTTTTACCAATTCATAAGAACCGGACGGATGAGTAGTCAGTAACTCAGCACGTTTAGAGTACAACTTGATTTCTTTGGTTGTACGGATATCGATTTGAGTGAAATAATCCTTATTGAAATCAGCGCTCTTCAATACATCTCCGCTCTGAAGAATCTTTTGAGCTTTCAATTCAGATTTAGTACCGAATACGAACCAGGCAGCATTCAAGCTCTTTTCCTGTTCAGCAACGGTTTTAGCTTTCGCTTCGTTTTCTGCAGCCAACGTTTCTTTAGCAGCAGACAAGTCGCTGACAGCAGCATCCAATTCCTGGATACGGATATTCTTGGAAGCCAGTTCTGTTTGAAGTTCTTCGATACGTTGTTGTTTAGCGTTCAATTCAGCAGTCAAAGCAGCAACAGCTTTTTTCATCTGTGCAGAATTGTAATTGCTGTTCTTCAACTGTGCCTGCAACTTTGCAATCTGCGCTTTGTTTTCTTCCATCTGTTTAGAGATGAATTCGATGTCAGAAGCAATCTGTTGCTTGGCGCTGGCAGAGTTTTCAGTGATGGTTCCACGTTGCAAGTCAACACGACTTTCGGCAGCATTGATCTTACGGAAACCTTCCTGAACTTCATTGAAAGTACCCATCATATCATCCAGTTCAGCATTGCGCTGGTTCAGTTCCATCAAAAGAGAATCATTTTCAGCTTTCAGGTCTTTACTTCCACCTTTAAAGCTATCACACGAAGCTAACATGGCTACGCATACAAATAAAACAGCTAACTTTTTCATACGTTTACGTTTTACGTTTTTTAATGAAGTTATTTAATCATCTATTCCTGCTAATACTATCACAATCTCGCCCCGGGGTTCGGTAGCGGTAAAGTGTTCTATCAATTCAGCCAAACTGCCCCGAACTGTTTCTTCGTGGAGTTTGGATATTTCACGCGACACGGTTGCCTGACGTTCAGCACCGAAATATTCGGCAAACTGTGTTAACGTCTTCAACAGACGGTGGGGTGATTCATAAAACACCATCGTGCGGTGTTCTTCCGCCAATGTCTTCAGTCGTGTCTGCCGTCCTTTCTTCTGGGGGAGAAATCCCTCGAAGCAGAACTTCTCGTTCGGCAATCCCGATGCTACGAGTGCCGGAACAAAAGCGGTTGCTCCCGGCAAGCACTGCACTTCAATACCGTTGCGCACACATTCACGAACAACCAGAAATCCGGGATCGGAAATTCCAGGCGTTCCGGCATCCGAAATTAGTGCCACCGTTTCACCTGCCTTTATTCTATTAACAACACTTTCCACCGTTTTATGTTCATTAAATTTGTGGTGGGATTGCATTGCATTCTTTATTTCAAAGTGTTTCAACAAGATACCGGAAGTACGTGTATCCTCCGCCAAAATCAGATCGACCTCTTTCAGGACTTTGATAGCCCGAAAAGTCATGTCCTCCAGATTCCCTACCGGCGTAGGCACTACATATAGCTTTCCCATCTTGTTTTTGTTTTATACTGATTGATTAAAATATTTCTTTAGTAGCTCCAGAAAGTCGTTCACCGCCTCCTTTTCTTCATTCAATTCGACTTTCGAGGACAGAAATGCGACTGCAGTCTTGTAGGAACTCATTACTGATATCTGTTCGATAACCCGATTCATCAAATCAGTGTTGCCTCCGAACAGTTCACGAGAAAAACGGAAAGAATCATTCAAGCTGATAGCATGTCGCAAGCCGGCAGACAGTTTGAGACTTTCTCCCAACACAGCCGATTTAGGTTCTTCCTCTTTCACAACAGTTTCAACGACAGGTTCCTCAACAATTGCCGGTTCCTCTTTTTTCCCTTCTTCTTCTTCTTCTTCTTCTTCTTCTTCTTCTTCTTCTGCTGCTGCTGTCTCTGCAGCTGCCGCTATTACGACAGGTTTCTCTTCCGCAACAATGGCTTCTCCTTCCTCATCTTCTTTCACAACAACCGATTCGAGAGATTGTATAATCACGGGGGAATCCTCTTCAGACCCGGCAACTTCATCCTCCTCTTCCGCTGTCTCTTCCACAGCTGACGGAGAAATTACCTGAACAGCATCCACCTCCTGCTGCAGTTCGTCCAAACGCCCCTGCATCCGTGTAATGCTCCGCTTCAACAGTTCAGACAAAGTCGGAGTCGGCTCCTTGGTAAATGAATCCATGAGATACTTCAACTCATGAACATCCAACTCAATATCTGTTAATAGCTTCTGTTTCATGTCAGTCCATTGTTTATACGGTGCGAATGTAGGAATAATTTATGCAATAACTTAAAATAATGGATAATTTAACAGTTCTTGCACATCGAATTGCTTACCTTTGTCCACATATTTATTTAATCAAGAAAACACAAAATCTCATGGTATTATTTTCAGAAGACCACATACAGGAGACTAGAAGAAGAGGCCGGATCGAAGTAATCTGCGGTTCTATGTTCTCCGGAAAGACAGAGGAATTGATTCGCAGAATGAAGAGAGCGAAATTCGCGAAACAACGTGTCGAGATATTCAAACCTGCTATCGACACCCGTTATTCAGAAGAAGACGTAGTCTCTCACGACAGCCATTCTATCGCCTCCACTCCCATCGATTCGTCAGCCAGCATTTTACTGTTTACTTCTGAGATAGATGTAGTAGGTATTGATGAAGCACAGTTCTTCGACAGCGGTTTGATTGATGTATGCAACCAGCTTGCCAACAATGGAATCCGTGTTATCATTGCAGGATTGGATATGGACTTCAAAGGAAATCCGTTCGGACCTATGCCACAATTGTGCGCCATTGCCGATGAAGTCTCCAAAGTTCATGCGATCTGTGTGAAATGTGGTCAGCTGGCTTCTTTCTCACATCGTACAGTCAAGAATGAGAAACAGGTTCTTTTAGGCGAAACAGCCGAATATGAACCTCTGTGCAGGGAATGTTATCTCCGTGCACGAGGGGAAGATGAGCAGAAAGTATAAACTCTATAAAAGAAACAGATTATGGAAAGGAAAAAGATAACATTTGACAGTTTTATACGCGGTTCCATCGGATGTATGTTAGTTGTAGGAATATTAATGCTCGTGGAACGTCTTAGCGGAGTGTTATTGCCTTTCTTTATTGCGTGGCTGATAGCTTATATGGTCTATCCGTTAGTCAAATTCTTCCAGTATAAGCTACGATTAAAAAGCCGCATTATTTCCATCTTCTGTTCCTTATTCCTCATTACGGTTATCGGAGTCACTTTATTCTATCTATTAGTGCCGCCGATGATTTCGGAAATAGGCAGAATGAACGATTTGTTGGTGACTTACCTCACCAATGGAGCCGGTAACAATGTACCTAAGAACCTTTCTGAATTTATCCACGAGAACATTGATCTTCAGGCGTTGAACCGTGTATTAAGTGAAGAGAATATCCTGGCGGCAATCAAGGATACCGTCCCCAGAGTGTGGACTTTGCTTGCAGAATCTCTCAACATTCTATTCAGCATCCTTGCCTCCTTCATTATATTATTATATGTAATCTTTATATTATTGGATTACGAAGCAATAGCTGAAGGATGGTTACATCTGCTACCCAATAAATACCGTACGTTTGCCTCCAACCTAGTTCACGACGTACAGGATGGTATGAACAGATATTTCCGTGGACAGGCTTTGGTTGCTTTTTGCGTAGGTATCCTTTTCAGCATTGGCTTCCTGATTATCGATTTCCCCATGGCTATCGCTTTGGGACTTTTCATCGGAGCATTGAATATGGTTCCTTACTTACAAATCATCGGTTTCCTGCCCACCATTCTATTGGCAATCCTCAAAGCTGCCGACACCGGACAGAACTTCTGGATTATCATTGCATGTGCATTAGCTGTCTTTGCAATCGTACAAATCATACAGGATACCTTCCTTGTCCCCAAAATCATGGGAAAGATTACCGGACTGAATCCTGCCATCATTCTTTTATCTCTTTCCATCTGGGGTTCATTAATGGGAATGCTCGGCATGATCATCGCCTTACCACTAACAACTTTAATGCTCTCCTACTACCAACGCTTTATTATCAACAAAGAAAAGATAAAATATGATGAAGCCGAAACTACTGATAATCAAGAAACAAGCCATAACTAGGAAAAATAATTGAAACTTTTTTCTACGGAATGCTTGCAAATTAAATAAAAGTAACTACCTTTGCACCCGCAATCAGGAAATAACTGATTCGCAAATAAGGATTGATTCGCTAGCTCAGCAGGTAGAGCACAACACTTTTAATGTTGGGGTCCTGGGTTCGAGCCCCAGGCGGATCACCAAAAGAAAAGCCAAAAGGCGACAACAAAAAGACAAGTCCTACAAAATCAATATTTTGTGGGGCTTTTTTTATTGTCTTTTGGCTACCTTGACCGCCACGAAAAGGTCACTGACAGACAAAAATTAGTGCCTTATTCGTACCCCCGACAAGATTCTTCAAAAAGGGGTACGATTTGTCGGAAAATGGCGAAATGTTGTCGGGATTTGGCGACCCTGCATTTATCTCATTATGAGTTAATAAAACTAGTTTTGTAACTTAAAACAATGAGGTATGAAATCAACATTTCGAGTATTGTTCTTCCTGAAACGGGACAAGGTGAAAAAGAACGGTAATATGCCAATCATGGTACGTATTACCATTGACGGGAAATTAGCCCAATTCAACACCAAACTTGAAGTTAATCCTAAAAACTGGTCTGCCAAAACCGGAAAGGTAAATGGCAGAGGAGCGGAATTTACCCGCATGAATGAAATGCTGGATAGCATCAAGGCTACCTTGCACAGACACTATCAGACCATTTTAGAACGGGACAGCTATGTAACCGCAGAGAAAGTACGCAATGTGTTCTTAGGTAAAGAGGAAAAAGCAAAAACTCTCTTACAGGTATTTTCCCAGCATAATGAACAATATGCGCTGAAAGTAGGAAAAACAGCCACGCAAAAGACATATACCCGTTATGAACTTACCAAAAATCGCCTTGCCGAATATATCCACAATAAATATAATGTGGAGGATATTACCTTTCGGGAAATAAATGTCGTGTTTATTGAGGGCTTCTACCTGTTTATCCGGGAGAATTACCCGTGTACCCACAATACAGCCATGAAATTTATACAGCGGTTCAGAACTGTTGTTCTGTTTGCCCACAACTTGGGATTGATTACTTTTAATCCATTTGGGGCATATAAACTGAAATTTGAATATGTAGAACGGGATTTTCTTGAACAGGCAGAATTAGACCGGATATATCAAAAGACATTCGCCAGCAAGCGACTGGAGCAGGTTCGTGATATATTCATTTTCAGTTGCTATACTGGACTTTCTTATGTGGACGTATGCGAATTGACACCTGAAAATATAAGATTGTCCTTTGACGGTAATTTGTGGATAATCAAGAAAAGACATAAGACAAGCATAACGTCCAATATTCGATTACTGGATATACCCAAATCCATTTTGCAGAAATATGACGGGAAGCTACCTAATGGTAAACTGCTACCAGTCATCAGCAATCAAAAGATGAATGATTACCTGAAAGAGATTGCGACTGTTTGCGGAATAAATAAGAAAATCACATTCCACGTTGCGAGACACAGCTTTGCGACCCTTAGCATAAGTTATGGCGTACCCATTGAAAGCGTTTCCAAAATGTTGGGACACACCAACATAAGAACTACCCAAATCTACGCAAAAATCATAGATACTAAACTTAGCGAGGATATGGACATTTTAGCTAACAAGCTAAATAACAGAAAAATATCAGTCATATAAATACTAACTTAAAAAAAATAAGATTATGGACTTGCAGATTATCCAAAACAAGATTTTTGAAGTCAGAGGTTACCGGGTGATGCTTGACTTGCATTTGGCAGAACTCTATCAAGTGGAAACACGAGCTTTGAAACAAGCGGTCAAACGTAACATAGACCGCTTCCCCAGTGATTTCATGTTTGAGTTGAACAAAGACGAGTGGTTAGGACTTATCACAAATTGTGATAAGTTCCCTGACAACATCCGTCACACGCCCACCCCGCCTATGGCTTTCACCGAACAGGGGGTAGCCATGCTTTCTTCGGTTCTCCGTTCCAAAGTAGCCATAGAGGTGAACATTTCAATCATGCGGGCTTTCGTCCTCATGCGCCAAATGGTAATCGGTTACGAGGAACTGCTAAAGCGCATTGAGGAACTGGAGGTAAGCACCGATGCGCAGTTCAATGAACTGTACCAAGCCCTTACCCAGCTTCTAAGCCAGTCGCAGCAGCAAAAAGAACGCCGTCCGATAGGTTTCGTTACCTATGACCGTTCAGGTAACAAATAGGTAACGATTTCGGTAACGAAATGACACATAATAATTTAGTGATTTCGAAGATAATCTTAAATACAAGTAAGCTATTGATAAATAAAGCATATCTTTGTACTCTAAAAGCAAGTAACAATATGGGATTGAAAATTCATACATTAGCAGAAATACCTGATAGCGTTTCTAAAAATTATTATTTGTACATTTTGGATTATTATAATTGGGATGAACCTATAGGTAACACTTTAAGAGAAAATTTTGATAAAATAGCAGAATTTGCAGCTAATAATAATTCTGTGGTTATACAGGGAATGGCAGGTAGTCATTTTTATTCGGAATTAATGTCTTGGGAGTCTATAAATGGCATAGACCCATTAGATTTATTACCAGCATTAATGATAACTACCCTTCATCCGAAATACTTTATAGACGGAAATAATAAGCAACTAAAAGGAAAGAATATTCCCAAAGATAAATTTGTGTTTTTAGAAATACGCAAAATCTGTCAGCGACCTCAAGATGTTGTAGTTCTTCTTGAAAAGATTTTTCAAGATATTAAAGAAAAGAAGGCTATTCAGGATTTCAAAGTAAAGAAAGAATTAAAAGGTGGTGCTGGTAAAATTCTCAATGATACATTAATTCTTGAACCCAATGTGGGAGGTATTGGTATCAATTTAAATAATTTATTTAAATTCTTAAAAGACAGGTAATCTGTATAATGGATTTTGTCTATATAACATTCTAAAAAGCTATATTCTACCAAAGTGTATTCTATCACCTTGCGGGCAGTCCACCGACTACCCGCATTTTTTATATCCTTTTCCAACTGGCACATTCCCCGAAACGCCAGCCGTGCGTGGCATGGCTGACTGTATTTCGTGGAAAGAGCCGTTGGAAACCCGCACAAGCGTACCGCAAGGTAAACTTGCCATACCCTTGCCTTTCCCGCCCGCATGGAGTGTTCCCTAAAAGATGAAAGGGAACAGGCACTTTTCCCCAGTTTCCTTATCTGTAAATCTTCCTCTTACGCAGTCCTCCAGCCGGGAAAGTCGTTTTTATCATTTCAATAGGCAAAGGTAGTTACGTGTTCTTCACGATTTTGCAAGGTCGAGCCGTTCCGGTTTGGCGAAAAAATCTTCCCTGCCTTGCGAGGTATTTTTTGTCCAAAACCTTGCAAACTCTAAACACTACCCTTTTGAGCCTATGTGAAACGAAAACGACCGACCCGACCGGAAGACGCATAAAAAAAAGTCGGATTTACGGGAAACAGGAAAAAAGTTCAGTGAAACTTCAACTCCCTCACCTCTCAAATCCGCATAAAATCAAAAACTTAAAAATTACAGCAATATGGAAGCAAAGGTATTATCGGAAGCAAAAGTTTATGTAGGCACTTACGGCAAATATAACAACGGTTCATTGTCCGGCGCATGGCTCGACCTATCGGACTATTCGGACAAGAAAGAATTTTACGAAGCCTGCCGGGAACTGCACAAGGACGAGGAAGATGCGGAATATATGTTTCAGGACTGGGAGAACGTGCCAGAGGGCTTAATTGGTGAAAGCTGGATTTCTGAAAATTTCTTCGCCCTGCGTGATGCGGTGGAAGATTTGGACGATACTGAGCAGGAAGCCTTTTTCGTGTGGTGCAACTATAAAAGCCATGATTTGAGCGAGGAAGATGCGGACGACCTTGTACGTGATTTCCGGGACGAGTATCGGGGGCAATATGACGATGAAGAAGATTTCGCCTATGAAATTATTGAGGAATGTTACGACCTACCGGAGTTCGCAAAGACCTATTTCGATTATGAAAAGTTTGCCCGTGACCTGTTTATGTGCGATTACTGGTTTGATGACGGCTTTGTATTCCGGGCGGCATAACAACCAATCCGGGCGGGGTGTCAAAGCCCTGCCCGCTAAAAACAACCAAGCGATGAAACGGAAAAGCATTTATAAAATCCTTTGGCGGGTGTTCCTGCTCTGCCTTGCATGGCGGTTCACCAGCGTAGACGGAGCAGGCACGGCGATAACGGCGTATATCGTATTTCGTGCCGCTTGTTTCCTGCTCCGTGTCTGCCTTTCAGCCCTTTATATGCTGGGCGTGGCTCTGCTTTTCCTGTCGTTGCTTTTCTTACTGATATTATAACCATAAAAAATAGAACATCATGCAGTCACTTAACAAAAACGGGGTAAGCATTACTCAAACACCGGGAGAAGAAAAGTTCGTGAAATGCTGTTTAGGGGCTTTCAGGGGACAGATTTATTTTCAATATGACTACCGCCACACGGACGGCGAACTTTTCAGTACGGTAGCCAAAACGCTGGACGAGTGCCGCCGCAGGCGTGACGGGTGGATAGCGAAGAAGAACGGAGTAATAAACAAGTAAATTTTAGGGATATGAAAACGACAGAAGTAAACAAGGAGCTTATCGGCAAGCGTTGCGAGTGTATTTTTACGGGCTTAATGGTAACAGGCGTTATCGAGGACACAGAAGAAAACGAACACACCATAGAGGTAAAAGTCCGTTTCGACCACCCGCACCAGTGGGGCGATGATTTGTATAATGATATGTGGGCGTGGGGGCGTAAAATTGACGAGTTCGGCACGTTGCACCATTTGCAACTGCTGGAGGATAAACCGGACTTTCAGATAATGACGGTAGTTTTCGGCGAGCCAATCAGCCAAATAGACCGCAGTGTTTTTGAAGATGTTGCAACGTGGGGTGTCTGTTCCCTGCAAGGCTGGGTAAACAGCTACGAAAGTGTCCGGTTTGTAGCCATAAACGACCATACGGCAATCATTACGGGCGAATACAACATGGAACAGGTAAAGGTGTGGTTAGAGAAATACACGTCCATAAAGAGCCTTAAAACCAGTTGATAGAGAACGGCGGCTGTTTGCCGCCGTTACTTTCTTCCGTGAGCCTGCCAGCGGGTGAAGAAAGTAACAAAGAAGCCGTTCATTTTCCCTATCACGGAACAGCCCGCCGATGCTTCCCGACAGGCTGTTTTTATTGTATTTTTATATTCTTCCTTTAGAGGCTAATTTTCTATAATGCTCACCTAATGCCGTCAATTTACACGATTTATTTTCCATTGCTGCATTCCACATGTGTGGAGCATCAATAGGCACCAACAACCCTAACCGATTATATTTTTGTAATATAGCAAATATCTTAGTATTTTCTTCTATTGGTTCTGGCATACCCTCATCTCGACCTTTCATTTCAGGTTCAAATGTTGGGTCTAATTGATATTGATAACCCGGAGTTGGGAATAATATAGATATTTTCCTTAAATCATCCAAAGGAATTAAAGGACTTATCTTTCGTAATGATACAAAACTTCTAACATTTGACTTAAATATAGGTCTTTGTTCCCAAGCCCCTAACGATTGGTCAATATGTGCATAAACACTACCCGGAGTTATATCTCCGAGAATATTTGCTGCACTTCCACTTAACGCATCAACTAACAAAGTTGTGAAAACACCACTGCCATCTTCTTCGCTTGCATATTGTTCTGCTGTTGACGCTGTAAGAATTGTAGTTCCTTCTGATAGGAAAGCACTATCTTTTACAGTTGGAGGATTACCTGCAATTCCAGAATGACAACTATCCAATATTATAATTTTATTAGTTGCTGGTGAATTATTGGCTAATACCAACACTTCGTTTAGAGATAGACCATCATCACCTCTTTTTGCGTCAGAAGCTAACAAATATCCCCCTGAAGCTTCTATATGTCCATGTCCAGCAAAATAGAATAATGCAACCTCTGCCTTGGTTGAAAATAGTTTTTCAACGGCATCTTTTAATTCTCCTCTTTCGATACTATCTTTATCCGAATTTGCAACTAATAATTTACAATCAAAATTGACCGAACCATCAGAATGTCTTGATAGTATAGTTTTAACATTATATGCATCATTCACGCATCCAAACAAATCGCCACCATACTTATAGTGATTTATACCAACGACTAATGCAATTTTCATATCACAATGAATTGATGAAATTCTTAATATTATCCCACGTCCAAGTCTTTGTTAAAACACCAAAGATATTTGTTCTATCATCAGAATATGCCCAAATACCTAATATCTTTTTACCTTCTTCTTTTGCACATTGAATTTCCCATTTTTGCCCAGAGGAAGTTAAAGAGTTTTTACTTACCAATATAATTACTCCATCGGAACGTCTTATTCTGGTTCTAACTTTATTCTTCCAATCGGTATCATAAGCTTGTTTCACCGACATATCTACATATTCAAAGGGAGAGTTTGTTAATAAGGACTGTCCTTTCAAAAAATCTCTCATTCTCTCATCTTCAATAGCAAAGGCAATAAATATCGTTTTCATAAAATGAAATTTTTGATTTGTTTGATTACAAAGATACATCAAAATAAACACCCGGCGAAATATTGCAGGGTGTTTATTAACATATTCATCTCAAAAGGGTTATTTCCTCTCGCTATTGTCATTATTGAACGAGAACGAAAGTTGCTGCATCTGTCCGAAGCTGTCGATGATATAAATGTCAATCGTCTGCTGGTCTGTCGATGCCGATGTGTAGTATAGCCGGAACGTTTCTTTCTCCAGCGGGTAAAGGTCATTGGGCAGAAACACCGTGCCGTTATCCATTTCCAGCTTCCCTTTGCCGTCCGGCTGGAAATACCGTATCTGATAGGTAGTAGGCTGGTAATAGCCACCACGCACCAGTTGGCAGCGTATTTCGGCGGTTTCCCCGACTTTCAGCCTTTTGGGTACTGGCAGCGTTTCGATGCTGAACGGGTACGCCTGCTGAATATCCAAGTTGTCATTACAGGCGGTGACAAGCACGAGGGCGGCCACGATGTAGCAGCCCATGATGATTTTATACATTACATTCTTCATATACATTATTATATAGCGGTCAGTTGATAATGAATTTCAGTCCCAAAGATACCAGCGTATGGAACTTGCCTATGTCCGAGCCGAACAATGCCCGTTCCCTTGCGTTCAGGAGCAGAGCCACCCGGTCGGTCAGGTAGACTTCCAGTTCCAGCGTCAGCGCACCGCCGTAAATGAAGCGGTCCTTATCCAGCAAAGTAGAGCCATCCGGCAAGAGCTTTTCGCTTCGGTTGCTCACTTCATACCCGGCGAGTGCCGACAGTCCCAGCGACAGGAAAAAGGTCTTACGCCTGTCCGATAGGAATTTCAGGTAATAGCCGCCCTCTGCGGTGAACTGTTCGACTGGAATACGCATATCCTTGTAGTCATACTTCTTGTGCAGGTATTCCCCGCCAATCACCCAGCGGTTGGCGTTCTTGGTGTAAACGCTGTACGCCGCCCCGATATGGTAGGCAAAATCCGTGTTATCATTCCAGTGTACCCCGTCCGCCATGCCTGCCGTGACCTGCAAGCCTTTCATGCCCGGCAGGTATCTTTGTGCGTGTGCCTGAAACGAGGTCAGGCACAGCGCAAAGAGCATCATTATAAAGATGTGTTTCTTCATTCCCTATTTGATTTTTAGTTCGTTAATTACTTCTGCGTTCACGATGTCGGCGTTCTCCACCCGGATAACCTGATGCCGCCCGCCGTTCTTCTCGTAGAGTTCCACCAGCAGCAGCTTGTCGTCAGGAATGGTGAACTTCGGCAGGGCGTACACCGTGCGCACGGTCGATTTCCCGGCAATCTCTATCACCTCGTTGTAGCTGCGTACCGCATCCAGCACCGTTTCCTGAATAGCCGTGCGCTTGGGTACTTTCTTATCGACTATCTTAAACTTGATGAAGTCGGTATCGAAAGGCACGTTGGAACTGTTCTTTGTCTGCGTGTGTACATAGAGCATTCCGTTATAGGTGTAAATCCCCTTGATTAAGAACTGTATGCCGAAACGCTTGCTACCCAAGTGGCGCACTTTCCGGTCATTGTTCTTGTAGATGCTCTGCATTATCAGTTTCACCAGCAGCGGGCTTTCATTACCTAATTCCCGGAAATAGATGTTCATGCGGGTATGCGAGAAATCGGACGTATCTTCATTCTCCAAGAAGTCTTTCATTTCGATGTTGAGCATTTCCGGTTCACGGGCGTACTTGGCGTTGAATGAAAAGAAACTGCCGTCCTCGCAGATAACAGAGAAGTTCGTTTCGCCCGGAAAGCCCTCTGTCGTGGCTTTCACCCGGATTACGTTCTCCGCACCGTCTGCCTTGCCCGCTATGATATGGTTGCTTCCCAAATCCACGTAGCGGACGGCGGCGGGGAAGATGATGTGTACCGTCTTGGCAAAGGTCACTTCCACGCCATAGGGCGTAACCATTTGGCGGTATGGGAGTTTCCGGGTAATACCCCGGTACAAGTCGTTGCCAGCCGTATATTTCACGGTGTCAGCGGTTTGTGCGTTTGCCGCACACACGCCCTGCAAGAGGGCGAACATTACAAAAATCTGTTTCATCGTTAATTGAAATTTTAGTGGTTGATAAAATGGTTATTGTTGTTTGGCGTAAAGCATCACCTTGTACTCGGCTTTCAGCTTCACTTTTACGGTTCGGAACTTCTTGGCGAGGTAGCCGGACGTTCCTTGCAGCAAGCCCCTTGTCACGTCCATAGCCACCTGCTGCCCGGCACTCCGTGCAAAGGAAATGCTTGTACCCAGTCCGCTGCCGATATTCGCCATAACTTCGTTGAACGCTTCCTGCTCCATAGAGGACGGTACAGATAATCCCTTTTGCCCGTCCGTATCGAACACGGCGAGTTCCACCGGGATGATGTTGCCAGCGTACTCAATCGAGGACACCAGTATGTCGAGCCGTTCGCCCTGCACCTTTGCCGTCCCCGCCACAAGGGTATTCTTCGGCACGACTATGTTCCCGGCTTGCATGGGTTCAAGCAGCCGGAGTTTCACCGCCTGCCCGTCTGTCAGGGTTTGGTCTTGGTGGATGCAGGCGGCTATCGTGTTCCTGCCCATAGCGTAGCCCGTGCCTACCGCCGTGTTGAAGCCGTAGTTTCGTGGCTGGCTGTAAGCCCGGATGAAGTCGGCATCGCTCATGGGTTGCTGCAATCCCGATACGGTTGTTTCCCGGATTGCCTGCACGGGCTGGGCTTGCGGTTTTTGGGTGACAGTCCCGGCAACAGGCACTTGTGCCACCTGCCCGTTCTGCCCGCCCTCATTCATGTACCTTGCCGCCAGCTCGTAGGACTTTTCCAAGAGTGCCATTTGGTCGTCAGCCGTAGGCGTGGCGTTCTGCTGCTGTTGCAGTCTGTCGGTCAGTTCCGCCACCTGCCGCTTCAAGTCCTCTTTTTCCTCGTCCACAGGGGGCGTTTCGTAGAACGTGCTTAATTGGCGGTTGATGTCCCGGTAAGCGTTTGCCGAATAAGAAACACCGCCGCCCCTTTGTGGCTTCGGGTCTTCTTCCGGCATCAGGTCGATTTCCGCTTGCGGTTCTTCAGTTTCATCGTCCCCCGTGAAACCGAAGTCCTGCAAGGATTGTATCTTGTCCTGCTGTTTGCGGTTCAGCATCGCCTGCTCGTAAGCCTTTTGCTTGTCGGCTATAATCCCGTCCTCTGCGGGCAGGGGGATGTCGGCGTTGAAACCGCCCACACTTTCCACATTCACGTCCTCTTTGCCGGAGGGGGCGAATATCAGGTATATGCACCCGGCAAAGGCAAGGAACATCAGCGGGAAGACTATCATTTTCCTGCGCTGCTGCACCTGCTGCGGAGTAAGTTCCCGTTTGGGCTTCTTTTCCTTTTCAGGCTTCCCGTCCGTCTGTGGTACGGTCGTGCCGTTCTCATTCTTCTGTACTTCTTCCATATTCCGGTCTGTTTAAGGGGTTGATACTGTTGATTGTGTCATTGCCTTGCAATGGCAGTTGTTTGATATGTTCTATTTGCAGCCGCCTGCCGTCCCGTTTCCCGATATTGTAAATTGATGAAACGGTGATGTAGATAGACAAGCCGCCGAAAAAGAAGAACATCACGAGGATAACCGCCAGCCTTTTGCCCGGCGTAATCCGTCCGCACATTCGGCGCAGGCAGTCGTCCGCCCAGTCCTGCACCTGTTCGATATAGTTTCGTTTCCTTTCCATACGGCTATCTCTTAACGGTTTGCAAATCCTTGTTCTCGGTAATGGTGAACGCTTCGATGATGAAGCCGTGCGGGTTGTTGTCGCTCCGTGTGGCGTTGAGCAGGCGGCACGAGGTCACAAGGCTTCGCACCGTCAGGCTGCTTTCCCGGACAATCAACTGGCGGGCATACGTGTTCACCTTGTAGGGGTACTGGTCGAAGTCGCATTTCACGCTGTCAATCTCCACCGTCTGCGTGACGTTTCCGGAAATCACCCGGTTGTAGTAGCCCTTTTCCGCCAAGTCCTTGTAATAGTTGAAAGCGGTCTTGTCGGCGAGGAACAGCGAGCGTTTGATGTTGCTTTCGATAGCCCCCTTGTCGGGTGATAAGGTGAAGAAAAGCTCGTGGAAACGCCGCACGTGCGATTTGGCTTCCACGGGTCTGTTCTGTGCCATGTCCTGCGAGAGTGCCAGCATCAGGCTTTTGCCGTTGTCGAGGACGTATATCTTCTGCCGCTGCTTTTCGGCGAAGCTGTACGAGTTCCACACGGCAAAGCCCGTCACCAGTGCGCACAGGCAGATGAATACCAGCGCAAAGAGCCGGATTTGCCGGAAACTCGTTTCGATGTTCGTTAATGATTTAAATTCCATTTTCTTGTATGTTCTAATAATGTTTCTAAAATCGTTCTATTGCAGCCCCTTTGTCAAGGCAGCTACCAAGAGGTTGTCAAAGTAGCTACCAAGTGACGGTCAAGGTAGCTACCGAGTGGAAACCGTCTTATTTGAGTAGTTTCCCGGTTACTTTCCCGCTTGCCGCACCGACCGCAGCCCCGGCGATTGACCCCGCCCGTGCCACGTTGCGGTTATAGGCAGACGTGCCGCCAGCCGACACAATCCAGCTTGCCACCGTAGGAATGGTGAAGTAGCCCACGATACCTATAATCATAAAGATTACATACACGGTGCTGCTCCCGTCAGGAATGAAATTCGGGTCTGAAAGTTCCTGAATGTCCTTTTGGAGCATCAGCGTTTGTATGCGTGCCAGCACGCTGCTGAACAAGTCAGACACAGGCAACCACAGGTAAATGGAGATATAGCGTGAAATCCACTGGGTCAGCGTGCTTTGGAAACCGTCATAGACGGAAATCGCAAACGCCAGTGGACCCAGTATCGAAAGCACAATCAGGAAGAACGTGCGCAGCGTGTCTATAATCAGCCCCGCCGCCTGAAAGAGCATTTCCAGCAGTTCCCTGAACCAGTCCCGGACGGACTTCTTTATATTGTACGCCGCCCTGTCCATGTACATACCCGTCATAGTCACCATGTCGGAGGGCGACCAGCCCAGTTCTTCCAGTTGCCTGTCAAATTCCTCGTCTGATGCGAGATAAGCCGTTTCGGGGCTTCGCATCAGGGCTTCATATTCCAGTCGGTCTTTCTGCGCCCGGTACTCGTTCATGTCGAAAGTCTGCGTTTCCATAAGCTGGTTGCACCCTTTCACCACAGGCGACAGCACCGTGTTGATAGTCCCCAGCACGAACGTGGGAAAGAACATGATGCACAGCCCCAGCGCAAAGGGGCGCAGGAGCGGGTACACGTCTATGGGTTCGGCACGTGCGAGCGACTGCCACACTTTGGCGGCTACATAGAACAAAGCCCCTAATCCGGCAATACCTTTCGCTACCCCCGTCATGTTGCTGCACAAGGGCATCATTTCATCGTACAGCACCCGCAACACTTGGTGCAGGTTGTCAAAATCCACTGCTGCTAATAACATAGGCATACCGATTTATATGTTACCAGTAGCGTTCATCCGCCGAGCCGTAGAGAGCCAGCACCCGGTCGGTGTCGTTCTTCTTCTTCGCCCGCAGATAGGACACGGATATGTTCTTGCGGGTGTAGTAGTTCACGAGGTTGCGGTAGTTGAGCAAACTTCGATAGGCGTTGTCGATGATTGCCAGCCGTTCGGCATCCGTCAGCGACATACCCGTGATGTTCACTACATTCTTCAAGTCCTGCAACACGTCCGAGCTTTCCGACATCAGTTTGGCATAGCCGAACGATATTGCCGACAGTTCGTCAGGCGTGAAATTCGGGTCTGCCAGCATACTTTGGAAGTTGCGCACGTAGATTTCGGATATTTCCGCCACCAGTTCAATGGACTTCTTCACCTTGACACCGCCCTTAACCACGTCATGCACCGCTTTGAGCGCATCGTAATATTTTTTACCCTGCTGGAAAATCTTCTGCGCTTCCATGAAGCCGTCCAGCGTGTTCTTGGCTGTGGTGGAAGTCTGCACTATCTGCTTGGTGGTGTTGATGATACCCTGTGCCAAGTTGCCGGGGTCTGACACCACCCACTGGGCGGATGCCTTGCCGATGAAGCAAAGGCATACCGCCATAAGGAGAATTGTTTTCTTCATGTTCCTAATTTTTAAGTTGTTGATGATTGGGGATTGCGTTTGCTTTCCGCAAGCCGCTTGATAGCCAGTTCAAGGTTGCCGCCCAGCTTCTCGGCGAGGGCGAACAGTTCCATTTTCTCGCTTTCCTCTGTCGTGAACGTGTAATATTCTTCCAACGAAACTTCCGTGGCGTATACCGCCGACTGCGTGCCGCCCAGTGAGAAGAAAACTTCCTTGTACTTCCGTCCGGGGTGGTTCGCCATGTTGATAGACAATATCTGCGAACGCTCCTTGTCGGTCAGTCCGAGCAGGTTTTGTATGCTGTCAAACTTGTTGAGATATTTTCGCTGGTCTAACAGGATTTTGCAGTCCGAGTTATTGATGATACTCTCTTTCACTATGGGCGAGGAAATAATATCTTCCACTTCCTGCGTTACCACAATCGCTTCCCCGAAATACTTCCTGACGGTTTTGTACAGATATTTTATGTAGTCCGCCATGTTCGCCGATGCAATCGCCTTCCACGCTTCCTCGATTAGTATTAACTTCCTTATACCCTTTAACTTGCGCATCTTGTTGATGAACGCTTCCATGATGATGATAGTCGTTATCGGGAATAAAATCTTGTGGTCTTTGATATTGTCCAATTCAAAGACAATGAAGCGTTTATGCAGCAAATCCAGCTCCTTGTCGGAGTTCAGCAAATAGTCATACTCGCCACCCTTGTAATATGGTTCAAGCACGTTCAGGAAATTGTCTATATCAAAATCCTTTTCCCTGACGTTCTTCTGTTCAAGCTGTCGGCGGTAATCATCCCGGACAAACTCGTAGAACGTGTTGAAGCAGGGCGTTACCGACCTGTCGCCCGTGATACGTTCGATATAGACACTTACCGCATTGGACAACGCCACTTCTTCCGACCGTTTGGGGGCTTCATCGTCCCGCTTCCACAAGGTGAGTATAAGGTTTTTTATACTCTCTTTCTTCTCGATGTCAAATACCCCGTCCTCGACATAGAACGGGTTGAACGCTATCGGGTTCTCGTTGGTGTAGGTGAAATAAATCCCGTCCTCGCCGTGCGTGCGGTTGTGGATAAGCTGGGACAGCCCCAAGTAGCTGTTACCCGTATCTACTAATAGCACGTGCGCCCCCTGCTCGTAATACTGGCGCACCATGTGGTTGGTGAAGAAAGACTTTCCCGACCCGCTCGGCCCAAGTATGAACTTGTTTCTGTTGGTCGTGATGCCTTTCTTCATGGGCAAATCCGATATGTCAATGTGCAGCGGGCGACCGCTTACCCTGTCCACCATTTTGATACCGAACGGGGAAAGCGAACTCTTGTAGTTCGTTTCTTCCACGAACAGGCAGAGAGCCTGCCCCAAGAACGTGTAGAAACTTTCCTCTGCGGGGAAGTCCGCCTCGTTGCCGGGTATGCCCGCCCAAAAGAGCGTGGGCGTGTCGGTGGTGTTGTGGCGTGGCTTGCACTCCATTAGTGCAAGCTGGCTTCCCACATCGTTGCGTATGCGTTTGAGTTCGTCCCGGTTGTCACTCCATGCCATGACGTTGCAGTGGCAGCGCACCGAGATAAGCCCCTTGCTGTGGGCTTCGTTCAGGTACTCGTCTATCCACTCCTTGTTCACTTGGTTGGCACGGGAGTAGCGGGAGAGCGATTGCATATTCCGGGCGGTCTGCTCGAAGTTCTTCAGGTTTTCGGCGTGGTCGTCTATGAAGATGAACTGGTTATAGACGTGGTTACACGACAACAGCACGCCCACCGGGGCGGCAAAACTTAACCTGCAATCGCTTCTGTCTGTGGACAGCTTCTCAAATCGGCAGTCCGTCCCGACCTTTCCGGGCAAATCTTCCACGTCCGAAAGCGTGTGCAGACACAGTATATCGTCCCCGACACGCATTTCTTCCGGGTACAGCCCGATGTCTTTCAGACAGGTGGTATCTGTCTGCGAGAGCGAGAAGTATTTCTCGATGATGCCCGCCTTTCCGTCCTGCCCGGTGATTTCCGATGCCGCCAGCCGGGTAAGGGTGACAAAACCGCTGTCGTTCATAATCCTTTCAAACTGCCCGACCGCTTCGATGAACTTTGCCGCCGCTTCCTTGTCGGCTATCTCCCGAGGGAGAATCCTGCCCCGGCAGAGGGTGGAGAAGTCGCTCTGTCGGCGGCTTCTCTCCCTTGTCGTTTTCGTCAGGAACAGGTAACAGTAATGGTTCAGGAACGGGCGTTCATTGAAGTGCCGTTCAAAGGAGCGGCTTAAAAAACTAAGCTCGTCCCTTTCCGTGTCGGGCTGGTAGTTCTCCTTGATGAAGAAGTCCTGCTTGTGTACTATGGAGTAGTCGGGCAGCACCTTGATTGCCTTGTACCACGCCGAATGTATGGCTTCGTATTCGGCACTGGTGACGGTGAACAGTTCGGGCAGTTTCACGCAGAAAGCCACCGTTATGTCCGCATCCTTTGAAATGATGCAGCCGTTCTCCACCGCCAAAAGTGGAAATTTCCTCTCCAGCGTGGTAGCCTTTAATGTATTTCTCATGTTCTTTCTTCCTTTCTTCTTTTGTAGTTGAACAGCCGGGGTATCGCCTTTCGGCTGATAATGAAGCGTGGGTGTCTTTTGCGTGCGGCTGCTTTCATCAGCCCGTGCGTGCCGTACCGTGCGTTGAGCCGGAACGTCTGCCACACGAGCAGCAGCGAAGCCGACACGATGAAACCGATACATATCCACTGGTTCACGCCTGCCATGAACAGGACGATGAACACCACGAAGACGGCAAGCAAGCCGCCGCAAAAGATAAAGAGGTACTGGCTTTTCAGCCCCTTGAACTCCACCGGCTTCCCGATACCCCTGTTTACCGGATATTCAGACATAGCCGCTGGTTTAGAGGAAGAACGACCGCAGGATAGTGGCGGCGACAATCAGGAAGATACACGCCCCGAACCAACTGGCGGCGGTCTTTGAGGTGTCGGGGTCGCCGCTTGAAAATTTGTTATACACTTTTACCCCGCCAATCAAGCCGCAGACCGCCCCGATTGCGTACACCAGTTTTGTTCCGGGGTCGAAATACCCTGTGATTAGGTTCGTGGCTTCGGTGATGCCCGCCTGCCCGTTGCCCTGTGCGTAGGCACTTACCGCAGCGGCAAGGATAGCCGCCGACAAAAAGATTTTCTTTCTCATTGTGATTTGTTTTTAATGCCGGGCGGCGGGTGGGAAGTCCGCCTTTCCCGGCTGGTGAATAATTTGAAATTTTAGTGGTTGCGGCACGGATGCCGTCTGTTGGTTCTTGGGTTGCCAATCAACCGTAATCACGTTGCTTCATATTGTTACACATTATTATATTATAGGAAATCGTTCATGTCGAACGCTTCGTGTTCCTTGCTTATGTTGCCAGTTCCGGCAGGAGCAACCGTAGCCAGTTCCGCTTCGTTGCGTCCCAGCAGTTCAGCCACCTTTGCCAGCCCGCCGTTGATGTTCTCCACCACTGCATCGTAGAGGTTCGTCCCCTCAATACTTGCCAGCGTCCCGGCGGCTTGCCGCTGTTCCGCTTCGGTGGGGTTGTCAGCGTTCGCCGTGCGTACCGCTTCGCCCAGTTCGTCAAAGCTCACGCCCGTAGCCCGCCCGGTATCATCGTCACCGTCCATGTACCCGGCTATTTCCTCGTCCTCGTAGTCGGGTTCGTCATTCTCGTAACCGGGCGTTTCTTCCGGTAGTCCGTCAGCCTGCGGCGCAAAAATAGTATCATTTTCAGCCGCTTGCGGGAGGTGTCCCGATTTGTCCTGCGCTGTCCCGATTAGTCCACCCTTGTATCGGCTTTCACCTATCAGCGTGTAGCCTGAAACCCCGTTTCGTGGAAGCGGCGCATCATCCGTTCTGCCCGGTGATGTCCGGCTGTCCGTGTAGCGATACCACAGGCACAAGGCGATGTAGTACACCAAAAGCCCGGTTAATATGCAATAGGCTACCATAGCTAAAAGGGCTTTTGGAAGTGGCTTTCATACAAGGCGTTTATCTCGTCTTGGTACTGCTCGAAGTGGCGCAGCAGAATGTTTTCCACGTAGCTGCTTACCGTCACCTTTCGCCCGCCTATCACCGTCACGATACGCATCAGCTTCTCGTGCGTGGTACGGCTCACGTACAAAGGCTGTCGGTCTGCCAGTTCCACTTTCTGAAAGTAGGTTTCCCGGTAGTCACCCGAACCGCCCTTGCGCTTGCGGGGTGTCGGTTTCTCTACTTGCACCGTTTCTGTTTGTGTTTCTTGCGGTACATCATTCGTCTTATTATTATCTTGTTTACTGGGGACACCTTGCGAGATAAGTTCTTTCATGAAATCCTCGTCTATCTTCGGCATCCCGCCGCTTTGCTTTGCCATATCATTGTAATTTGATGTAGTACGTTATTTCGGTTATCAGTTCTTCCAAGTTGCTTCCCCTTACCAGCGGGCGGCTGGCGGGAAAGAGCGTGGAGCGGAACACCGCCTTTTTATCCGCCACCAGTTCCTTTTTGTAGCGTTTGGTATCGGGGATAAAGGTTTTCATCAGTGGCAGTTCCAGTTCCTTAATCGTCTTGTCGTAGGCGGTGTAAAGGTCTGTTTTCTCCCGCCCGTCCACCATGTTCCAAAAGAGGTACAGCCCGGCAAGTCGGCAGGCTTCATTCTTCACCAATAGTTTTTGGATAGCCATTGCGAACGACAGGCTGCTTTCCAGCACCACCTTGTCGGCTGAAATGGGGGTGAAGATGTAGTCCATGCCCGCGAGGGAGTTTATCACGCCCTCGCTGTTCACCGTGCCGGGCAGGTCGAAAAAGACAATATCCGGCACGTGTCCGGCGGCTATATGTTCGTCAGCCGTTGCAATCGCCTTTTCAGGTGAACTGCACAGCACCGGATAGGCTTTCTTCCCCAGCCGGGTGAACTGTTCATACGCCATGCGCTTGTAATCTTCATCCGCCCCGACCTGCTCGGCATCCCGCTTGCGCATCCCGGCAATGGAGTGTTGCGGGTAGTCGCAATCGACCACCGCCACCTCGTAGCCTTTGAGGTAATAGAGGTAACTCGCCGCCAGCACGGTAAAGGTGGTTTTGCCGACCCCGCCCTTTTGGGTGGAAAAGGCTACATAAAGGGGTGTTTTCTCGTTTTCCATATTGCTTTCATTCATTATTGGTTAATAGATTTTTTTATTGCTTTCAATCAATCCAGCCATATAGCTTTCTTTGTTTCCATATTGCAATCTTGAAAGATTGTTTTATTTCAATCTTGTTTTCCAGCTTTCATTCTTTCTTGAAATCCTGCAATCACGTTTTCTTGAAATCCTGCTTTCTTGCTTGAAATATGGCTTTCAATCTTGAAATCTTTTGCAAATAAAAGGAGAAAAAACATCCGTTTTCAGATGTGTCCCGATTTGTCCTGCGCTGTCCCATTTTGTCCACCAACCGACTATTTTACAGCATTATAAATCACCGTTACTTTGCAGCGGAGTAACGAACCGCAAGGGGCAGAGGTATAAAACCGGGCTGGTGAACAGCAGGGCTTATCGCTTCACGCTAACCCCAATCCGTCCGTGACGGATTTCGATTTTCGTCAGAAAATAGCAAGGTGTGTTCTATGGCACATAGAACCGTTTTCCGTGCCTGAAAACGCCTTGCCCCTTGCGGGGGTAAAAATCACTCCGAAGTCGTAATTTTTTAATCCAAAGAAGCATGGAAACAAGAAAACCTAACAAGGGCGGTCGCCCCGCCCTCGCAGACCCGGCGAAGCATCGCCATGTCCTTTACCTGAACGACCGGGAGAACGCCCGTTTCCTCTCGCAGTGGGAACAGTCGGGCGTTACGAGCAAGTCCCGTTTCATCGCCGCCCGGTTATTCGGCGAGCCGTTCCGGGTGGTGAAAGTGGACAAGTCGGCGGTCGAGTATTGCGCCCGCTTGACCGAATTTTACGCCCAGTTCCGGGCGGTAGCGGTCAATTACAACCAAGTTGTAAAGGCGTTGCACGGCAACTTTTCCGAGAAAAAGGCATTGGCTTTTCTCTATAAACTGGAGAAAGCGACCACCGAACTGGCTGTGTTAAACCGTCAGGTTATCGACCTGACAAACGAGTGCAGGGAACTATGGTTGCCAAAATAAGCACGGGCGGCAATATGTTCGGCGCACTGGCTTACAACCAAAACAAGGTGGACAGCGAGGAAGCAAAGGTGCTTTTCTCCAACCGGATGCTGTTGGGCGAGGACGGGAATTTCTCTATCGGCGAGTGTATGCGCAGCTTTGAGATGCAGATGCCCGTCCAGCTATCCACCAAGAAGCCGATACTTCATATTTCCATAAACCCGCACCCGGAAGACGTGCTGACCGACCAGCAGCTTTCCGACATTGCCAAAGAGTATATGCGGAAGTTGGGCTATGGCGACCAGCCTTATTTGGTGTACAAGCATACCGACATTGACCGCCACCATATCCATATCGTGGGCTTGCGGGTGGACGAGAACGGCAGACCGCTGAATGACAGGTTCGAGCATCGGCGCAGCAAGCAAATCACCCGTGAACTGGAGAAGAAATACAACCTGCACCCGGCAGAGCGAAAGGAGCGTGCCGAACGCCCGGAACTTAAAAAGGTGGATTATGCCGCCGGGGACGTGAAGCACCAAATCGGCAATACCGTGAAAGCGGCTTGCTATGGCTACCGCTTCCAGTCGTTCGGGGAATACAAGGCTTTGCTTGCCACCTATAATATTTGCACCGAGGAAGTCAAGGGAGAGATAAACGGCAAATCTTATCAGGGCATTGTCTATTCTGCGACCAATGATAAGGGCGAAAAGGCGGGCAACCCGGTAAAGGCTTCCCGCATCGGCAAGTCGGTGGGCTATGAAGCGGTGCAGCGTAGAATGGAGAAATCGGGCGAAGCAATCAAGAACGGAAAACTGAAAGAGCGCACCCGGAAGATTGTAGCCACTACCATGCAGACCGCCCGCAGCCGCAAGGAACTGGAACAACAACTAAGGAAGCAGGGCATTGACGTTGTATTCCGTCAGAACGACAGCGGGCGCATCTATGGCGTTACGTTCATCGACCATGACAACCGGGTGGTGCTGAACGGTTCACGCTTGGGCAAGGAGTATTCGGCGAACGTGTTCAACGATTTGTATTCCGATGAAAGAAAAGCGGACATACGGCAGGAACAATCCACGTATCAGGAACAGCCGGGTTTTACGCCGAAATCCGATATCGTTCCGGGGGTGGCTTCCTTAGTAAGTGCGTTCGGCGGATTGTTAGGCGGCGGTGCATCAGGCGGTGACGAGCCGCAGGACACCGCCCGCCAAAAGAGAAAGAAGAAGAAAAAGAAGCGCACAAGGCGCATCGACTAACTTAAAAAACATTACAATCATGCAACAGGAAGATGATTTGAGAGGGCTTGCACGGGTCATGGACTTTATGCGGGCTATCAGTATTCTATTCGTGGGAATAAACGTGTACTGGTTCTGTTACTCCACCCTGAAAGAATGGGGAGTGACGTTTGAGGTGATAGACAAGATACTGTGGAACTTCCAGCGCACCACCGGGCTGTTCTCGTCTATCTTATGGACAAAACTTTTTGTGGTGGTGTTCCTCGCCCTGTCGTGCATCGGCACTAAGGGCGTGAAAGAGGAAAAGATAACGTGGACGAAGATACATTGCAGCCTTGCGGCTGGTGTCATGTTGTTTTTCCTGAACTGGTGGATGCTGGAACTGCCGTTGCCACATACGGCGGATGCCGTGTTTTATATCGTTACGCTATCGGCGGGCTATATCTGTATGCTCATGGCGGGTACGTGGATGTCCCGGTTGTTGAAAAACAACCTCATGGATGATGTCTTTAATACCGAGAACGAAAGTTTCCAGCAGGAAACAAGGCTTATCGAGAACGAGTATTCCGTAAATCTGCCTACCCGGTTCTACTATAAGAAGAAATGGAATAACGGCTGGATAAATGTCGTGAACCCGTTCCGTGCCAGCCTTGTACTGGGAACGCCAGGCAGCGGTAAGTCGTACGCAGTGGTAAACAGTTACATAAAACAGCAAATCGAGAAAGGTTTTGCGATGTACTGTTATGATTATAAGTTCCCCGACCTTTCGGAAATCGCTTACAATCACCTGCTTACACACTTGGACGGTTACAAGGTAAAGCCTAAGTTTTACGTTATCAACTTTGACGACCCCCGCAAGAGCCACCGATGCAACCCGATAAACGCCAGCTTCATGTCGGACATTGCGGATGCCTATGAAGCCAGCTACACGATTATGCTTAACCTCAATCGCTCTTGGATAAGCAAGCAGGGCGACTTCTTCGTGGAAAGCCCGATTATTCTTTTGGCAGCTATAATTTGGTATCTCCGTATCTATCAAGGCGGTAAGTATTGCACGTTCCCCCATGCCATTGAACTGTTGAACAAGAAATACGCCGATGTGTTCACCATTTTGCGCAGCTACCCCGAACTGGAAAACTACCTTTCCCCGTTCGTGGATGCTTGGGAAAGTTCGGCAGTTGAACAGTTGCAGGGGCAGATTGCCAGTGCGAAAATCCCGCTTTCAAGGATGATTTCACCCGCCCTTTACTGGGTTATGACAGGTGATGATTTTTCACTTGACATCAACAACCCGAAAGAGCCTAAAATACTGGTTGTCGGCAACAATCCCGACCGTCAGAATATCTATTCGGCAGCACTGGGATTGTATAACAGTAGAATAGTGAAGCTGATAAACAAGAAAGGTCAGCTTAAAAGTTCGGTGATAATAGATGAATTACCAACGATTTATTTTCGAGGGCTTGACAACCTGATTGCAACCGCACGAAGCAACAAGGTAGCGGTTCTGTTAGGCTTTCAGGATTACAGCCAGCTTACCCGTGATTACGGGGACAAGGAAAGCCGGGTGATACAAAATACAGTGGGTAACGTGTTCAGCGGTCAGGTAGTCGGTGAAACGGCGAAAATCCTGTCCGAACGTTTCGGTAAGGTGTTGCAGAAACGGCAGAGTATGACAATCAACCAGCGGGAGAAGTCCACCTCGATAAGCACCCAAATGGACAGCCTGATACCCGCCAGCAAAATATCCAACCTCACGCAAGGTATGTTCGTGGGTGCGGTAGCAGACAACTTCGATGAACGGATAGAACAGAAGATTTTCCACTGTGAAATCGTGGTGGACAATGAAAAGGTGAAGCGGGAAACCGCCCGTTACGTGAAGTTGCCGCAGATAATAGACTTCACCGACAAGGACGGCAACGACCGGATGCAGGAGGAGATACAAGCCAACTATGACCGCATCCGTCAGGAAGTCCGGCAGATAGTCGAGGACGAGATAACCCGGATTAAGAATGACCCGGAGCTATGCCACTTGATTAAGGAGGAAGAATAGCCGTATATAATAATGTATAGGAACATCAAAGCCGTAGTTTTTATACTACGGCTTTGGCTATTTATTATCGTTCTATCAACAATTCTATTTTCTTGGCTATTTCTTCCGATGTCGGTAATAGTTTTTTGTAGGCTTCGGGTAATTCGGAAGAAAGGCTGTATGTTGCCACCCCGATGGGCATATTGGAACTTTTCAAGGCATACTCCACTATCATGCGGCTTTTGGACTTGCAGATGATAATACCGATAGCCGGATTTTCATGCGGTAGTTTTACTGTATCATTCAAAATGTTCAGATAAAATTCCATTTTCCCTTTATACTCCGGCTGGAACTCTCCGATTTTCAGTTCTATGGCAATCATGGCTTGCAAACGTCTGTTGTATAACAGTAAATCTATGAAGTATTCTTTCCCGTCCACTTCCAGCCGATATTGGTTGCCTATAAATGAAAAATCCGTACCGAACTCCATAAGGAACGCACGGATATTCTTAATAATAGCCTGTTCCAATTCATATTCCGAATGTTCCTCTGCAAGCCCTACAAGGTCAAAAGTATATTCATCCTTTAATGCAAGTATGGCTTGATTTTTTATGCTATCAGGCAAGGTTTTATCGAAATTACTTTGTCCGAGCAGATAGTTTTCGTAAGTTTTGGCTTCTATCTTATTAAGAAGAACATTATTAGTCCACCCATATTTCTTTGTTGCCAATATATAAAATTGTCGTTGCTGGGTTTCCTTGCACTTCGTCAGAATGACTATATGTTTTGACCAGCTAATTTCTGCGAGCAATGTTCGCAGAATTTCATCAGACTGATATTCAGCATAAAAACGTGCCATATCCCATATATTCCGTGCGCTAAAGCCTTTTATTCCCGGAAACTCTTTCTGTATGTCCCGTGAAAGGTTTTCCACAACGGATTTTCCCCAACCTAATGCCGTCTGTTGCTCGGTAATCCGTTTGCCGACTTCCCAATATAAGGCTATCATTTCTTTGTTTACTGCCTTTAATGCTTCATACTGGGCAGACCTGATACGGGCAGTTATCTCATTTTTGAAGTTGAGATATTCGGGGGATAATATAGAGCTATTTTTCTCTGTCATATTCTGTATGTATAATAACTGATTACAAAGTTATGTTTTTCTTTGGATTAAGTAATGGATTGCTCCTGTTTTATCACCTCTTTTTTAATCCCGACCGGACAAATCGGGACAGCGCAGGACAAATTCGGACAGCCGTTTCCGCCCGTCCAAATATAGCATATTTAGTCGCTACCTTTGGGCGGGACTATTCCCGTAACCGCTAAAATTTCAATTATTTATGGCAAACAGAATGACCCCGCCCGCAGAGGGACAGGAAAAAGACGTGCTGCTGGTCTTGGATAAACAGCAGGGCAAGGTGAGTGCCGTTAAGGGTATCGACAAGGAGGGCAATTTGCAGACCGTACCGCCGACACAGGGCGGCGAGTTCATGCAGGTGGACAAGAACAGCGATGTGTTCAGCAACTTCATTTCCAATTTCTTCCGCAAATTCCAGGACACTTCCGGGCTGGAACTGTTCAGCGTCAAGGCTTCCCAAGCGGAGCGGGACGCAAAGGCAATCGAGGACAACCACCGCAACCCCACGCCGGAGGGCGGCAAGCGGGCTGAAATGCTTCGAGTTCCGAAGCCCGACTTCCACGAGTTCAAGCAGGGCTACCGCTTCGCCCCGGCAAAAATCGACTGGGAGAACCTGAAAAAAGTCGGCATCACCGCCGACACACTGAAAAACACGAAGGACTTCGACCGGGTGATGCGTGGCTACAAGTCCCGCAATACCTACACCGTTTCGGGGACGGTGGGCGGCTTCTACCTCAAACCTACCGATGTCAAGCTCTCTTTCTATCAGGCAAAGGACGGCACGGTAGTACCCAAGCTGCACGGCGTGCAGCAGGACGAGAAGCTGTTGCAACGCCCGTTCCATGAACACGGGTTCACCAAGCAGGAACAGAGCAACTTGCAAGGCACTGGCAACTTGGGCGGCATCGCTGAAATCAAAGACCCGAAAAGCGGCGGGCAAATCCCCGTGTTCGTCAGCCGGGACAGGTACACGCACGAACTGGAGTATATGCGGGCTGACAAGTGGAAATGCCCCGACACCATTTGCGGCGTGAAAGTCAGCCCAGAACAGAAAGCCGCCTTTGAAGCCGGGCAAGCGGTGAAAATGGAAAACCTGCAATTTAGGGACGGCACGAAGCGCAGTGCCTATTTGCAGGTCAGTGCGGTGGAGCGTGGCTTGGAGTTCCTGCCGAGGTCTGCCGTCCAGTTCTTACAGCAGGGGCAGCAGCCCGCAGAGCAGCAGGTAGCCGGGATAAAGGACGGCAAGGACGTTGAGTTCAACGGTCATGTGCAGCCCGGCACACAGGGCAAATCCCCCGACAAGGTGAAGCCGAAAGACGTTACCCCCGCCGCCGAGAGCCGGACGCAGGTAGCGGTCAATTCGAAGGGCAAGACCAACGAAGCCACCAAACGGGGCAAAGAGCCGCTGAAACAGGGTCAGGACAAGCCCACCGCCAAGCAGAAAGAGAAGCATGAGAAAGCGCAGGACAAGAGCCTGAAAGCGGACAAGCCCAAGAAGTCCAAAGGAATGAAAATGTAATATCCACCATTAAAAAGTAAAGAATTATGATTGCATTGATAGCAGAGAAGCCCAGCGTGGCAAAAGACATCGCCCGCATCATCGGGGCTACCGGGCGTAATGACGGTTATCTTTCCGGCAACGGGTATATGGTGACATGGGCGTTCGGCCACTTAATCCAGCTTGCCATGCCGGAAGCCTATGGCGTGGCGAACTTCCGCAGGGAGAGCCTGCCCATACTGCCGCCCGATTTCCAGCTAATCCCCCGTCAGGTGAAAGCGGAGAAAGGTTACAAGGCAGACCCCGGCGTTCTGAAACAGTTGAAAGTGATAAAGGAAGTGTTCGACCAGTGCGACCGGATTATTGTCGCCACCGATGCCGGGCGTGAGGGTGAGCTAATCTTCCGCTATATCTTCCATTACCTGAACTGCCGTAAGTCCTTTGTGCGCCTGTGGATAAGCAGCCTTACCGACAAGGCAATCCGTGAGGGGCTGGAAAACCTGCAACCGGGAGAGCGTTACGATAACCTCTACCTCTCTGCCAAGTCCCGCAGCGAAGCGGACTGGCTGATAGGAATAAACGCCACCCAAGCGTTGAGCATAGCCGCCGGGCAGGGGGTGTTCTCGCTGGGTAGGGTGCAGACACCCACACTCGTGATGATATGCAGCCGCTATTTGGAGAACAAGCATTTCGTACCCACCAAGTTTTGGCAACTCAAAGCCCATACCGCCAGCGGGGGAATGGTTTTCACCGCCCAATCGACCGCCAAGTGGGAGCAGCAGCCCGAAGCCATAGCCGCTCTGCAATGGGTAAAGGATGCCGGGCAGCTTTCCGTGAAATCCGTTGAGAGGAAAGAAGCCAGCCAAGAACCGCCGCTTCTGTACGACCTAACCACGCTGCAAAAGGAAGCGAACACGAAACTGAACTTTTCAGCGGACAAGACGCTTTCCATAGCGCAAAGCCTGTATGAAAAGAAAGTGATGTCCTATCCGAGAACCGGAAGCCGCTATATATCGGAGGACGTTTTCGATGAAATGCCGGAGCGTGTCGCCCTGTTAGGGCAATACCCCCGCTTTGCCGGGTATGCCGCCGGGCTGGACGGCACACCCCTGAACCGCCGTAGTGTGAATGACGGCAAAGTGACCGACCACCACGCCTTAATCGTTACCGAGAACCTGCCCGGCGAACTTTCCAAAGACGAGCGGGCGGTTTACGAGCTGGTAGCCGGGCGTATGCTGGAAGCCTTTTCGAACAAGTGCGTGAAAGACGTTACCACCGCCACATTGTCGGCTGGAGATACCGACTTCACGGTGAAAGGGTCTGTGATGAAAGAAGCCGGGTGGCGTGCCGTGTTCGGCGAGCAGGAAACAGGCGGGGATGAAGAAGCCGCCAGCCTGCCGCCGCTTCAAGAGGGCGAAAGCCTGCCGATTTCCAACGTGGAACTGTTGGAGAAGCAGACCAAGCCGAAACCGCTGCACACGGAAAGCAGCCTGCTTGCCGCAATGGAGAACGCCGGAAAGGAACTGGAAGATGCCGAACTGAAAGCCAGCCTGAAAGATGCCGGGATAGGCACGCCCGCCACCCGTGCGGCGATTATCGAAACGCTGTTCGCCCGCCAGTACGTCGTGCGTGAGAAGAAGAACCTTGTGCCTACCGACAAGGGGCTTGCCGTTTATGGGATTGTCAAGGACAAGAAGATTGCCGATGTCGAAATGACGGGTATGTGGGAAACCGCCCTTTCCAAGATAGAAGCGGGCAGCATGGATGCCGACACGTTCCGAAAGGGTATCGAGGTGTACGCAACGCAAATCACGGCGGAACTGCTTTCGGTACAATTATCTGTTGCGGGCGGTGAAACCTGCCCCTGCCCGAAATGCGGTAGCGGGCGCATCCTGTTCTACCCGAAAGTGGCGAAGTGTTCCAACGTGGACTGCACGCTAACCATATTCCGCAACAAGTGCGACAAGCAGCTTTCCGACAAGCAGATTGTCGAGCTGGTGACGAAACGCAAGACCGGTCTAATCAAGGGGTTCAAGGGCAAGAACGGCAAGGCTTTCGATGCTTCGCTTGTGCTGGACGAACAGTTCAATGTCGGTTTTTCATTCCCCGAAAAGAAAGCGAAACCGAAGAAATAGCCTATCTTTGCCGCTGAAATTTCATTGTGATAGGTTTTGCCACTTATGATAATTGAAATTTTAGTGGTTGCGCCCGGCGGGAACCGGGCGCATTTTTTATACGCTCCCGCCAAACAGGTAGGTCGAACAGACCACCCCGTTATCCAGCACCCTGCTTTCCGAGAGTTTCCAATGTGAGCCGAATGTTTCCCCGATAAAGCCGATGCCTTTGCCTACCATGACGGGAACGGTATAGATTGTCAGACTGTCCAGCAGTCCGGCTTTTATCAGCGAGGTAATCAGTTTTCCGCCACCCACCACCAGTATATCATGCGTTTGTTTCAGTTCATAAACCCTTTGCAGCGGTTCTTCGGTCAGGAACTCCACACCGCAGTCCGGCGTTACGTTGGTGTCGTGGTGGGACACTACAAAAGACCGCTTGTCTTTGTACGGCCACCCGCCCCAATGTTCAAAGATGTAGTTGTAGGTGTTTGCTCCCATAAGCAGGCAATCCGCTTCCAAATATTGCTTGCCAACGATTGTTTTCACTGCATCGGGTAGCCAGTCCAGTTCCTTGTCCAACGTGGCTGTATGCCCGTCAAGAGATACGGCGATGTGCGCTTTAATTTGTTTCATACTATCAGGTATTTAACAGTTTAATATTCGTGTTTAACTGTCCACCAGTACCAAAAAAAGAAGCGTGGCTCTTACACTGCTTCAATGCGAGGTACTGGCATACCCAAATGTGGAAACAGGCAAGACCACGCTATGACGAAGCATAGCATATCCTGCGCTGAATATCCCCACATTTTGAAAAGTGCCAGTTTTCGCATCGGGACGTTCGGCGGAACGCTTATGTATTATGTTATATATAAAGACGAAATCACAGCCGAAGCTGTTCAATCGCCGTTATTCTCTTATGTTACTTTTGCAAATGTAGTGAAAATCATTGAGAAATCATGGCATACAATAAAAAATCCTGCCGTGTTATCACAACAAGGCAGGAAAGACTAACTAAATTGAACGATGATAAAAACACTGTCTAATCCGTGCGCTCACGAATAAGCCTGTGTATGTCGCTTGCCCGGTAGTAATATTTCCCGTCCAGCAGGAGATAGGGCAATATGCCTTTCTTCCGGTAACGCTGCAAGGTCTTGACGCTCACTTTGAGCATAAAGCACAAGTCCTGATTGTCGAGCAGCTTTTCACCGTTCAGGCAGTTGTGGCTGTTCATCAGACGGTCTATCTTTTTATCCTGCATGTCGAGCCTGTCCATGATACGCTCCATCCATGCCACGAAGTTGTCATTGTTTATATACATAAGCTACCCCCGATTGAAATTAAATAAGACCTATCATGAAATAACTCTGGTTTGCCGGGTCTTTCAGGATGATTTCTTTCTCCCGCATGAAACGGATATAGTTCTTGGCTGTCCGCTCCTTGATGTCCAGTACCTGTTGTAACTGTTCGCAAAGGTCTATGTAGGTGATGTGTGTCTGCCGCCCGAAAATATCACGGGCTACACCCACCAGTTCCCTTTCCTTGCGTTTTTCTTTTTCTTCACGTGGCTTTTCGCCCCGGTACGTGTGCATCCCGGCTTTCTTGTCCCATGCGAAAAGCATCAGCGGAACGTCCAGCGGGCTTCCGTCCCTTACTTTCAAGGCTTTCACTACCGATTGCGTGGGTTCATCGTCTTTCTCGATTGACAGGATGGTAGCCGCCTTTCGTTGCAGTTCGCTTCCCAGATGTCCACGCAGCTTTAACCCGTTCGGGACAAAATGAAGCACGCAAAGTATGCAGGTGTTGTAGATACCTGCCAGCCGATACAGTTCGTCTATCACCGCCACGCTTTCCGCTTCATCGTTGGCACTCTTTACGAGGTCGGCGATACCGTCAATGACAACCAACTGGATGCCGCCATACTGGTAGTAGAATTTATCCATGCTTTGTATTATGGCGTTCAACCGTTCCTTTCGGGACATTCCCGTAAGGCAGAACGCTTTCAGTTCTTCCGGCTTTTCCTTTTGTCCCGCACGTGCCAGCAGGTTACTTACGTTCTTGAAAAGCTGTACTTCCGACTGTTCGGTGTCATAAAGCAAGACCGCCTTGTGCCTGACGTTGGCGGTTATCCGTATGCCCAGCGTGTCTGTTTCCGTACCCTCCGGGCAGATGCAGCCCGCCACGATTGCGGCTACATAGTTGCTCTTGCCCGTTCCCTCGCCCCCGGTGATGCCAAACAGGTTGCCTTGCGTTCCCAGTGGAACATCGCCCGCCGATATGATGACCTGCGCTTTAACGGGCGGGTTGTTGAAGTCTATCTCGCATGATTTAAGCATAATCAGTGTGTCGCTATATAAATCGTCTAAAAATTTGACAAACAGTTTCAGGAAATCTTCACGGGTATTCCCTGCCTTGAAATAATCCGATATGTCCTTTTCCTCTTTCGTGCCCGGAAGCGGGAGTAACAGACGTTTCACGCCAAATTCTTCCAATAGTTTTTCCTGCCTGCTTGAACTCTCCCTGCCTGTCTTGTCCATGTCGAAAAGCAGGACAATGTGTTTGAAGCGGAACGTCAGCCGATAAATCAGCGTGGACGGTATAGTTACCGTTTCACTGTTGAAGCAGATGGCATGGAAGCCATGTGCCGCCAGTGAAAGCACGTCTTTCTCGCCACCCGTGATAAACAGTGTATCACCTTTGGCGGACAGTTGCTCCAGCCCGAAACAGTAGTTTTCCCCGAAGCTGCCGCCATATAGGAAACGGGGCGTGGAAAAAGGTCTGTACAGCTTGATATACTGTTTGCCCTTGTAGCCGTACATGGGTTCTGCCACCGATGAAGTGTAGGCGTATGGTTTCTCTTCCGCCGTTTCGCTGCTGTATTCCCGGAGTGAACAGACCTTGTAACGCTCCAGCACTTCGGGAGTGATGCCGTACTGCCGCCAGTATTCCATTTCTGCGGTGGAAAATTTCTGTTCCCTGAACTGGTAAGGCTTGACAGGCTTTTCGGACGGTTCAACAGGTGTGTTCGCCGCAATACGTTTGTCGGCAGTCTGGGATATAGGAACGGGTGTCCCGGAAGATAAGCCCAGCCCCAAATCCCGGTCGATGGTTTCCAGTATCTCGATGAAGTCCGAAGCCCGGTTACAGTCCAACCCTTTCAGTTGCCCCACGAAGAAGAAGCAGTCGCCGCTGTAATTGTCGTTGCCGAAGTCTTTCATCTTATACATACCGCTATGGCGGTCGAAGTAGATGTTGCAGGAAGCCTTGCTGTCCTCGTACAGCGGATTGAGGAAGTTCCGACCTATACGCCAGTTGCCGGGCAGGTAGTGTTTGAACACGGAAAGCCCGTTATTTGTCCTGCTTAGTATTTCCTCTTTCTTTAGCATATAATTCATGATTGGTTATCAGGTTACGCATACATTCGTCATTGCTTTTTATCAGGCGTTCTTCCAGCAGGCGTTTCAGTTCGCCTATCTTGTAATAGTATCGCCCACCGATATTCGAGAAAGCTACTACACCTTTTGCCCGTAAACGCTGCAAGGTGCGGTCGCTGATTTGGAGGAACGTACAGACCTCGTAACTGTCCACCCAGATTTCATCTTCGCTTTTCGTGTCCTCCAGTGAAAATACATAGTTGGCTATCACGTCTATTTTAGCCACTATTTCTTTATAGGCTTTTGATTCAATCGTTATTACATCCATATTGCTAACTTATTGGTTTGCTGCAAAGTTCGGAATATGAGAAAGATTAAAAGTCATGGTTCATACCGTCATGGTAAAAATATTTTTCGGTTGTTTTCAGGAGTTTTTTAAATATTTTCATTAGATATTGAGTACTAAAACGGGCTTTTTAGTAAAAATAAAAAAAATACCGTGTTCATACCGACACGGTATTTTACTTTATTGATAAAGAGATGCTTATCTATTTTGCATCATCTTCATTCATTCTCTTTGTCAGGTCCTCAATCAGCCTGTTCAAATAAAAAGTCCTGTCTTTGCGCTCTTTCATGGCGATATACGCATCATAATAGCCACCTAAATCTATATTGAACATTGTACTAAGGAAATTCATAAACTCCTTGATTTCGATATTTCCATGATTAATGTCGCCGGAAGAAACCAAAGCATAGCCAAGTTCTATCAGTGCAGCTTTCTTCCCTGTGAAACGAACAGGTACTTTCGAATTAATACCTTGTTGTTTCTCTATATAACTTTCGCTTTCGAGTTTCTGCAATTTCTTGTTCAGATAGATACGCAACATTTCATTAGCTAGTATTTTTGCAACTTTATAATCATAACCTGTCGAAAAGTTAGGGTCTTTGTCGAATTGCGCACTGTCGGTACATAGACGAATATCCGTTCTGCCACGTAAAAAATAGTGTTCATCATGGATAGTTGAATGAGAACGATAGTATTGATAAAAGTCCAAATTACGGTTGAAAAAATAAGTCAGACTATCCAGTTCTTTGTTGATATATAGTCTTATTACTTCATTACTCCCTGTCGGGCATTGTGTTTCAATACGGTATATTTTATGGAAATACAGTAACCGACCTAATAATTCCGGCTTCTGATTTTTGAAAAAAAATATTTCTTCCTCTTTTGAAGAAAACACATAGGTTTGTAGTTGGTTTCTCAAATCGGTTAGAACATCTTGTAATCGAAGTACCATTGAAAGAGAAGTTTCGATAATATCATAGTCGTAAAGGTCGATTTTAGAAATCTCGACCTCTATTCGTTCCAATATTTCATCTACTTCTTCCATGATTTATCATAGCATTTTTTATATTATCCTATATTTTCAACCTCTTTTTTATTCCCATAAATTGATTTAGCTTTAAAAGCATAAAATAAAGTCAATAATACTGATAAGAAATCTGCTACCATTGGCGTGTATAGCACACCTTGTAATCCCCAATAAGTAGGTAGTATCAATATAGCAGGAATAAACATAATTCCTTGCCTACTAATATTGAGCAGAAAACTACGGAATCCCATGCCTACTGACATATAAAATGCAGCATAAACAAATTGAAATCCCAATGTGAAAAACATAATTGTGCTAGCATTTAATGCGTTTGCTGCTATCTGTTGCATTTTTACATCTTCTCCGAACCACCCAATAATAGTGGTTGAGTATGAAAAGATGAGAATACTCCATATTATACAATACGAAGTCGTAAGTACGAGCGACCACAATAGAGCTTCTTTAAGTCTTTGAAAATTGCCTGCGCCATAATTATATCCAGCAATAGGTTGAAATCCTTTGACAAAACCGTAAACAACATTAGAACCAAGCGTAACAATTTTCAGGACAATGCCAACAGCAGCAATAGCTTCATTGCCATATTTAGAACTTGCTTTCTGCATCAAACCTATTGATACTGCTTGAAATATTTGCAAACAGAACATTGCCACTCCAACTTTTAATATTTCTGCATATATAGTTAAAGTTGGATTAAATAAACGCAAAGATACCTTAACGGTAGCTTTATGGCTATAGTGCCAACAATAAATTAAAGCTGTTATTGATTGAGATATAATATTTGCATAAGCAGAACCATTTACACCTAACCCCAAAGTGTAGATGAATAAAGGAACAAGTCCCATATTGGTTACAGCCCCTGTTATCATTGCCGTTGCAGATATTTTAGATGCTCCTTGAGAAACAAAAATATTTGCAGATGCCACATTGAATGCTCCAATTGTACAGCTAATGGTAAATAATCGTCCATAACCAACGGCTGTGTCAAGACTTGCACTGTCTGCTCCTATATAATTGAGGATTGGGTGTATGAATAAGTTACAGAGAACCATAACAATGCCCCCCAATAAAAGTGCAGACAAAACAGAAACAGAAGCTACGATACTTGCTTCGTCCACTTTCTTTTTTCCTAATAATCGAGAAACAAATACTCCACCACCTACACCAAAGGTCAACCCAATACCTGTAAATACTAATGTAAATGGAAAAACAATAGAAACAGCGGCAATAGGAATCGTTCCTAAATGAGATACCCAAAACGTATCTGCAATATTATAAACCGCCATAATTAACATGGAAATCACCATAGGAAATCCCATTTTAGCAAGGGATTTTACCATATTCCCCTCTCTTAATACACTGATTGTGTCTGAATTATTACCTTGCATATTCTTGCCATTTTTTTGAGGCACAAAGATAATATGGGAATAGTGGGGAAGTTGTGTATAAATTCGACATTAACATTTGAGGTAATACGCCACTAAAACGCTTAAATTCACGTATTAAATGACTATGGTCGTAATATCCACAATCTAAAGCTATGGTAAATAAACTTTTATCTGGATGAAGCCTTATAAATTTTTCTGATGCAGAAAAACGAGTAATGGCACTGAACATTTTTGGTGTCATTCCTGTCAAATCTTTAAAGCTTCGTTCAAATTGGCGTTGGCTTAAGCAAACTTTATTTAATAATTCATTAATAGGTACTATACCTTTGGTAACCTGAATATATTCTGCAATATATATAATTTGTTTATTAATGTCATGCAAATAATCTAACTTACTCAATAAATAATTATCTATATATCCTAGTTGGCTTATTCGGTTACTTGTTTCTATTAATTTTTCAGGGTTAAAATCCGAGAATAATGATGGAAACAAATCTGTATTTATACGGCAATCATTAAATTCATAGATCGGTACTTTGGTAAAAGCAGAAATTGCACATGGACGAAAACGTATGCCTATCATTCTATCAGCTTTTTCATGTATAACATCTGTGAATTTTGTTTTTACACCTATTATGTATGGAATAAATGGTTTTATAAAACTATCTTCATTTTCCTCTAAATTGAATAATACATTTACGCTGCCATCAGGCAAAACACGTAAAGTTTGCTTGTCTGAAACAATTTCATCTGTTGTCCAATAGGTTTCTATATATGGTGTAAGCAATATATTTGGTTTGTATTCTATATACATTTTATGAAATTTGCTAATTCTAAATTCTTTAGCAAAGATATTGGTTCCAATGTAAACATCATAAGAAAATCAATTTTTAGTGCAAGGTGCAAGTATATCTATATATATAGCTTGCACCTTGCACTAACCGCAGAAGATTTATTGTCAATGATTTGCGTGTTTGAAAATAAAGTGGTATCTTTGAACCGAAGATAAAGGCAGACACAATCCTGACAAGGGAAGTCAAATGCTCTTTGAAAAAAGTGCCTAATTCGTACCCCCTTAAAGATTAAGGTACGCTAAAATATTGATTTTAAGACTTGTGAACCGCATGGTTCAAGACCCAGGCGGATCACAAAAATAGAAAAAAGCCTCTGATTCTCAGAGGCTTTTTTCTTACTTTACGGCTTTACTCCCCCAATTTCCTAATCATATTTTTCGCAAAATATTTTCTATTCATGTGTCTAATTAGACACTTTCATCTTCTATTTCAATATATTCAATATGTTTTTTCAAAAAAGTTGGATATCTCTTAAAATTTGACTATTTTTAGCGACACATAGTTGACAATAAAAATAGCACATAACATAAATATGGGTCAAACTAATCAAATCAATAGGTTATATAGGATAGCAGAATTAGTGCTATTCATTACATCCTATACACCCTTATTTATTTTGATTGTACTCAAACAAATCTCAGAAAATGTTACATACTTAAATTGGGGAGGAATAAACAGAGAATCTATTAATCTTTTCATTGAGAAGTTTGGTTTTTCGTTTTCATTAATTACAATTTCTATATTTAGCCTTATAGGATGTAGGTTTTTATTTTCAAATTTTCAAAAAAACATTAACAATGGAGAAATTGTCATCCTAACAGATGTTCGAAATCGAAATAGTGAATCAATAGGCTATATTGCAACATATATAATTCCTTTTATTTTCCAATGTTTTAACACGCGATATGAGATTTTCGCATTCACCTTTTTAATGATAATCATCTATCGTATTTATGTAAACTCAAATCTATTATTAATAAACCCAATTTTGAGTTTTAAATACTCTATCTTTGAAATAGAATACATAGAACAAAGAGGAAAGAAAAGAAATGGACTAATAATAATTGAGGATAAATACATTCTTGAAGATACAATGATCAATATTTATCCTATTGGATACAAACTTTTCTTCGCTAAAAACAGAGAATAACAAAATATAAATAATAATATGACACTACAAGAAATTTTAGACAAGGTTAGCACCACCAATGTCAATGATCTTCGCTTATACTTTATCACTAGAGTATTAAAAGATAACATAAAGAAAAGTGCAAAAATCATAGACAAATACCTCTTTAAAGTTTATCAAGTTGATATTGATGATGAAATTAGACAATACTTGTATGATTTATCTATTGAACAATTAGATAAAGTCATAAAAAAAAACTATGAAATACTTGATTATGACGTTATAAGTGATGATACTCAGCACTTATTTAGGTTCTTCGTCAAATTTGGTGGTACTTCTTCTATTGTGAATAAAGAATCTTGGCTCTCAGTAGTTTGCTTCCTGCCCTATTGTACATCTGCCTTTTTACCGCTTTAATTTTATTCACTGTCCCCTCCAGTAATCCGTTACTGAAGG